>JGI11641J44799_10000568_pt1 | contig 11192 bp, 4 predicted proteins | sample WetSurSiteA1Bulk_FD_44799 | JGI IMG/M metagenome (IMG submission 44799) | reverse complement strand
CGATACGAGCCGGTATTATTCGAAATTTGCAAGGTGCCCGGGATGTGACAGGATTTACTGGGAGGGATCTCACTTTGATAACATGAAAGTGATAATTGAGAATGTGATCAGGGATGNNGATGAAAGGTAAAGGTGAAATGTTTTNACAGTTGACGTTAACGATTATCTTTGCCACCCTGNCAGACAACCTGCCNATGCAATAACAACCAGGCGACAATGGACCAGTTCTATAACCAGGACAAAAAGGAAGTAATATCCCATCTCAGGACCAGTGAAAATACAGGTCTGACATCTGACGAGATAAAATTGAGGCTTGAGGAACATGGCTACAACCAGCTTGAGTCTAAAAAGAAGAAGAGCTTCTTCAGGATGTTTACCGGGCAGTTTAAGAGCTTTATGATAATTATCCTGCTTATTGCTGCGGCAATATCAGGTGTGGTGGGAGTTATGGAAGGAGAGGGGCTTCTCGATACCTTCGTGATCCTTGGAATTCTTCTTGTAAATGCTCTTATCGGCGCTTCCCAGGAAAAGAGGGCGGAGACATCGCTTGAAGCGCTCAAGGATCTGGCGGCGCCGCTGTCAAAGGTTCTGCGTGATGGTGTTATTTCAGAGGTAAGCACGAAAGAGCTAGTCCCGGGTGATGTGGTTATACTTGAAACAGGTGCGGTGATTCCCGCTGACCTGAGGCTGATCGAGGCCGTGAACCTGAAAATACAGGAATCTTCATTGACGGGAGAATCCGTTCCTGTCGATAAACAGACAGTATCCCTGGAAGGTGATGAGATAGCCCTGGGTGACAGGGTCAACATGGCTTTTTCGAGCGGTATGGTGACTTATGGTCGCGGAAGAGGTGTTGTTGTTGCAACGGGAATGAAAACAGAGGTCGGGAAGATTGCGCATATGCTCGAGTATTCTGAAGATACTGAAACACCAATGAGCCGGCGCCTTAATCAGTTGGGCAGAATCCTCGGTATCGTCGCCCTGATCATATGCGGACTGATTTTCATTGTGGGGGTCCTTTACGGAAACTCCATCCTCAGCATGTTCATGACCGCTGTAAGTCTTGCAGTTGCTGCCATTCCTGAAGGCCTCCCGGCTGTGTCAACCATTGTGCTCGCTATCGGTGTTCAGCGAATGGTTAAGAAAAATGCTATTATCCGTACCCTTCCTTCCGTCGAGACACTGGGAAGTGCAACCGTGATATGCTCGGACAAGACAGGGACCCTTACGCAAAACAGAATGACGGTGGTCGAAGCTTATGTCAATCACCAAAGAGACGTGATTAACAGGGCTGCCCCGGGTACCGGGTTAAATGATGAGGAGAAAAGACTCCTTTCAATTTCAGTCTTGTGCGCAGATGCGTATATGCGGCAGAATGAAGATGGGATCTATGTCTTTGCCGGCGATCCCACAGAAACAGCCCTTCTCGATTTCGGACTGCTTTACGGGTTATACAAGGANGAGATGGAAAAAGCCTCTCCCAGGGTTGCTGAGATTCCCTTTGATTCGGAGAGAAAACGGATGACGACAGTCAACAGGACGTCAGAACAAAGCACCAGTGTCAATGTGAAAGGGGGTCTTGACGAAGTACTGAGCGTATGTGATAAGATCGTGATCCGAGGCGATATAAGGCCTCTGACCCCGGAGGATGTGGCCAAGATCCGTGATGCCAACGAAAAGATGGCAGATTCAGCGCTCCGCGTACTTGCGATGGCGTATAAGGATTGTCCTGAAGCCCCCCAGCAGGTTACTATAGGAGAACTGGAAAGCGGCCTCGTCTTTACAGGTTTGCTTGGGATGATTGATCCGGCCAGACCAGAGGTCCTCGATGCCGTAGCCAAATGCAACACTGCAGGTATCCGCCCTGTAATGATTACAGGTGACCACAAGAGTACAGCCATGGCTATTGCCCGTGAGATAGGTATTTACAGGGATGGTGACGTCGCCATTACAGGTGCTGAACTGGAGAAGCTCCCGCAGGAAGATTTTTCTGAAAATGTCACAAAATACTCGGTTTATGCCAGGGTTGCACCTGAACATAAGGTCCGGATCGTCAAAGCATGGCAAAGTAAAGGCGAGATAGTGGCGATGACCGGTGACGGCGTCAACGATGCACCTGCCTTGAAACAGGCCGATATCGGAGCTGCAATGGGAAAAGTAGGAACAGATGTGGCAAAAGGCGCCGCCGACATGATCCTTACGGATGACAACTTTGCCACTATAGTCTCTGCAGTCGAGGAGGGCCGCAGGATCTATGACAATATTCTGAAAGTCATACAGTACCTGCTATCAACAAACGTCGGTGAGATATTTCTCCTCCTCATCACTTCAATATTCAATATGGGAATCCCGCTTCTGCCGATACATATTCTGTGGGTCAACCTTGTCACTGACAGTCTCCCTGCACTTGCACTGAGCGTTGACCCGCCGGATCAGGGAATCATGAACCGGAAACCCAGAAACTCGAAGAAAGGTTTCATGACGAAAGGAATGACCTGGAGAGTAATGTACCAGGGGATAATGATAGGCAGTATACCGCTTGTGGCATATACATTGGGACTTCATGACGGGGGAGAGGCTCTGGGCCGCACCATGGCATTTGCTACCCTTATGTTCGCACAGCTTGTGCATGTGCGCAACCTGCATTCAAACAGCAGGTCGTCATTTGCCACAAATCCTCTCAGCAATAAGCCCCTGATCTATGCCATTGCTGCTTCTGCAGCCATGGCCCTTGTTGTTTTGTTGGTTCCTGCCATAAATTACGCGTTCAAACTTGTTGAGATGGATACCCGTCACTGGATAATCGTTATTATAATGTCTCTGATGCCGATAGTTGTAGTTGAGCTGTTCAAACTGTTAAGGATAAATGGTGTAAAGAGTGACAACAGTTAGTACCCACTGTCAATGTTTTAAAGCAGATTGGCAAGGATTAATAAGATATCAGCAGCAGGGGAGAAGAAAGTCTTCGGATTTAACCGGAATATAATCTTCACAGGAATCACCAGCTTTCTGACCGACACCTCAGTAAAAATGGTCTATTCGGTCATGCCGATGTTCCTGATGTCGATTGGCGCATCAAAGACTAGCCTGGCGCTGATAGAAGGTATCGCTGAGAGCACTGCATCTCTTGTCAAGGCGTTGTCAGGATTCTGGAGCGACAGAATCGGCAAGAACAAACCCTTCATGCTTATCGGGTACGGTCTGTCCGCGCTGATCATCCCGCTGTATTCCTTTGTGATATCACCGATGCAGGTTCTTGTGCTGAGGTTTGTCGAACGGTTTGGAAAGGGAATAAGAACTGCGCCGCGCGACAGCCTTATAGCCGGCTCTGTAACAAACAACGAGACAGGGAAAAGTTTCGGGCTGCAGAAAGCCATGGATAACAGTGGCGCCATTGTGGGTCCCCTGGCCGCGTTTGTTTTGCTGATATTCCTTCCGCAGCATTACAGGCTGATCTTCATGCTGGCAGGGATACCTGCCGTACTCAGCATTCTTGTGATAATTTTCGGCATCAGGGAAGCGAAGAAAAGCGAAGCAAGCCTGTTCAAGGACTTTCATTTTAAAGACTTTTCTGCGAAATTCTATCTCTTTTTAGTCATCGTTTTTGTTTTTACGCTCGGCAATTCAACCGATGCGTTGCTTATGGTGAAAGCCAATGAGGTGGGAGTAAAAGTTGCTTTTATTCCACTTGTTTATATGATCACAAGTGTTGTCGCCGTGCTTCTTGCCATCCCTGTGGGATCGTTGTCTGACAGGATAGGAAAAGAAAGGATTCTAGTTGCCGGTTACCTTATTTATTCAATCGTTTATTTCGGATTTGGCATAACCTCGCATGTCGGGGCCATAGTGGCACTCTTTGCCCTATACGGATTATATTCGGCAGCGACTGACGGGATACAAAAGGCATTCATTTCCGATATAACGGATAAAAACAAGCAGGGCACTGGATTGGGTATCTATAATGCTCTTTTAGGTATAACTCTCCTTCCGGCAAGCATTATTGCAGGCGTGCTGTATGACAAGGTTAACTCAAGAGTGCCTTTTTATTTCGGAGCTGCAACGGCACTTTTATCAGGCATAATGATGATTTTCTTTATCCGGAATCGAAAAAAATCGATCACAAAATAAAAATATTTCCCTATTCGATTCTCAGGGCATCGGCAGGACTGCAGGCTGCCGCTTTCATCGTCTGATATAATATTGACGACCAGCCTATAATCATAGCAGCTAAAGTGGCTATCACATAAATCAGGGGACTGATATTTACTTTGTTCGCAAATCCTTCAAGCCAGTACTTCGAACCGAAATAAGCAATCGGATACGCTAAGAGTGAGGAGATCAGTATAAGATATACTACCTCTCTTGAAAGCAGCCGAAGCACAACCTGACTTGAAGCTCCGTATGTTTTTCTGATGCCTATCTCCCTGGTTCTTATATGAGTTATATAGGTTATGAGGCCAAGCAGACCAAGGCAGGCAATGAATATTGCAAGCACAGAGAAAAGTATGAAAATCTTTCCTGTCTTCATTTCTGATGAATATAGATTATTCCATGAATCAGTGAAAAAATAATATTGAAAGGGCTGGTTGGAGGTAAATGTCTGCCACTTTTGCTCAATGGCCCTGATCGTTTCCGGGACATCATTCCCTGAAAGCCTGACAGTGGCAAACTGATCTCCTCCAAAATTTCCAAGAACGGTAAAACATACCGGTTCAATAGGCTTGTGCATAGATGTAATATTAAAGTCTTTCATTACACCGATGATTTCCAATCTCTGGAATTGCTGAGGACCCTGCGGCTGGAGAATATACTTCCCTACAGGATCTTTTAATCCCAGGGATTTGACAGCCGCCTCATTAATAAGTACTGCAGTTGAATCGGTGCCATAATCCCGCGAGAAGAACCTGCCTTCAACAAGCTGTACTCCCAGAGCCTGAGGAAAGTCGTAGCTCACCTGCGTCTGATTGAGGAGATAAGTATTTTTTTCAGGGTCTTCATCTTTAAGAAATCCATTGTTATTGAAATTGGTACCGGGAACGGCACGTGAAAAACCAACATTTTTAACACCGGGAATCTGCAGGAGCTGATCCCTGAAAGATTCTCTCTGTCTGAAAAATGCATCTGCCCTGCGAATGACTATCAGGTTATCTTTGTTAAATCCGAGGTCCTTTTTAGTAACATAATTAAGTTGGTCGTAAACAATAATAGATCCAATGATAATTACTATCGAAACTGTAAATTGAAATACCACGAGTAATCCTCTTAAACTCTTGGACATCGATCCTGGATTTAAAGTACCCTTTAATACCTCGACAGGATTAAATGAAGCTAAAATAAATGCCGGATAGGTACCGGATGTTATTCCAACCAGCAGGACAAGGGATATCAGTAGTACAATTCCGACAATGTGATCAAAAATACTTATAGATAGTTCCTTACCGATAAGCTGATTAAAAGACGGTGTAAGAGCGTAGACCAGTAATACTGCCAGAATTGTGGCGATGGCCGCAATAATAACTGATTCTCCGAGAAACTGAAAAATGAGTCCGGGCTTACTTGCGCCTGCGACTTTCCTGACGCCAACCTCTTTAGCCCTGGTTGCCGATCTGGCGGTTGCCAGATTAATATAGTTGATGATTGCGATTATAAGTATGAGTAGGGCAATCACTGAAAAAATATATACTGTGCTCTGTGAGCCCATTGGTTCAAGATTATATTGCGTCGCGCCTTTCAGATGAATATCCTTAAGAGGTTCCATGACATACCGAAAATCGTTACCTGAATTTGCAAAATCCTCAATGGTAATACCTAAAAACTGCTGGAGTTGTGGCCCGACGTATTTTATAATCATACCCTGAAATTTTTCCTGCAGGGCATCCTTGTCAGTACCATCCCTGACCACAATATAGGTGTAGAAATTATGGCTTATCCAGAATTGATTGTTTGCCTGTCCGGGATATGTGCTCATGGAAGCGAGCATATCAAACTTAATATGAGAATTATCCGGAACATTCTGAACGACACCCGTGACAGTATAGAGAATTGTATCAGATTCGACGCTCATTTTCTGCCCCATGGGATCCTGATCACCAAAATATTTCTTTGAATATTCCTCTGTCAGGACCATCGACCGGGGTCTTTCCAGGGCTGTCTTAGGATCTCCTCTCAATAATTTGAAATCAAAAACGCTGAAGAATGAAGAATCAGCGAAGAGAACACCCTCTTCATTGAACTTCTTATCGCCGAACCGGATCAGCCATTCTCCTAAGTTTGTTACTCTTGTTGCCAAAAGTACCTCGGGATAATCATTAACCATGGCCTTGGCCATCGGTGCTGCAGTAACTGCCTGATCAATTTCGCTTCCGGCCATCCGGCCTACGACCTTTAATCTGTAAATATTTTCATAATTCTCATGGAACCTGTCATAGCTGAGCTCATGAATTACATACAGTGTTATAAACAGGAAGCTGGTCAGTCCGACGGCAAGACCACATACATTTATAATGATATATCCGCGCTGCTTCCTCATATTGCGCAGAGCATTGATAAAATAGTTTTTTAACATTGCTGGTATTCTTTGTTTGTTATGAAATTTCTAAATAAAGACTTTAAAAAACCAGAGATGATGCAATAAAAGATGCAACAGGAAAAACTTTTAACCGTCTTTGTTTCAACGAAAGCCTCTCGTCATGATTAAAAATTATTTTCTTACAGCCCTGAGGAATATCTCACGGCATAAGGGATTCACTTTTATTAATGTCACAGGACTGGCAATCGGATTAGCGGCTTCATTACTTATTTTGCTCTGGGTTCAGGATGAACTTAGCTTTGATAAATTCAACCGGAACGCTGAAAATATATACAGGGTCGAAGAGGACCAGTTTTATTCAGGTGAAAGATATCATGTGACAGTGACACCTCATCCCAGCGGACCTGTCTGGAAGGAGAAGATTCCTGAGATCATTGAGCAGACACGCATGAACCGGCTTCCAAGAATTTTATTTCGTAAGGATGAAAATGTGTTTTTTGAATCAGCGATTATAGCCGCAGATTCCGGCCTCTTTAAGATGTTTACACTTCCATTTCTGCTGGGAGATCAGGAGACAGCATTAAATTCTCCTAAATCAATTGTGCTCTCTGAGAAACTCGCGACCAAGTATTTCGGGAAGATAAACCCTGTAGGTCAGACAATTACCTTGGAGAATAAATACCAGTTCATGGTTACCGGCGTAATGAAGGAGATACCTGAAAACTCAATCTTTACTTTCGAGGGGGTTATTCCGTATTCTTTCTTAAAGGAGATAGGCGCTATAAGTGATTCGTGGGGTAATAATTCCATACTGACCTTTGTACAACTTGAAAAAGGATCTGATATCGCAGGTGTCAACAAAAAACTGACAGATGTTGTACTTGAATATAATCCCCAGACAAGCACCAAATTTCTTCTCTTTCCCTTTCTGGACATCCACCTGCATTCTCAATTCGGATTTGGTGAGAACAAGGGTCCTGTGATCGTAATTTACATATTCACGCTTATTGCAGTTTTTGTTCTTCTCATTGCATGCATCAACTTTATTAATCTTTCCACGGCCAAAGCATCATCCCGATCGAAGGAGATAGGTATCAGGAAAGTTGCAGGAGCTGACAGGAAGACGATGATCTTTCAGTTCATGTCAGAATCGTTTTTGCTGGTCGTTCTGGCAATGCTGATAGCACTGATCTTTGTAGGATTGTTTCTTAAGGTATTTAATAATATTTCCGGAAAGAGTTTTACTCTTTCTGATCTGCTACAGTTTAAGTTTATTGGCAGCTTTATTGTCTTAGGCCTTCTTGCAGGATTTATCTCAGGTGTTTACCCGGCTCTCTATCTCTCTTCTGTCAAACCGGTGGCTGTCTTACAGGGAGATATGTTCACAGGCAGGGGAAAAGGGAGGCTAAGACAAATTCTCGTAGTGATCCAGTTCACCTTGTCAATCCTGATTGCTACAGCTGCCATTTTCATGTATATGCAGCTTAAGTTCCTGCAGAATAAGGATCTGGGTTTTGATAAGGAAAACCTGGTCCGTATTCCTATGTCTCAAGATATGAAAGGGAAATATTATTCGCTAAAAAGTGAACTTTTAAAAGAGACACTGATCACCGGAGTGACAGCTTCCATGCAGAACCCTGTCATGATCAGCAGCAATTCAGGTGGAGCCAGCTGGGAGGGGAAGGACCCTGAAAAACATGTACTTATCGGGATGAACGGAGTTGACTATGATTACCTTGAAACGATGAAAATGAAACTTGTGTCAGGCCGTGATTTTTCCAGGGAATTCCCTGCTGATCTGGCAAGAGACACAACGGGAAACTTCCTGGTGAATGAAGAAGTGGTGAAGATCATGGATATAGGCGATCCGGTAGGCAGGAATTTCAGTTTTATGGGTCTGAACGGAACCATCGTTGGCGTACTGAAGAATTTTAATTTCAAGGGAGCTGATCAGCCTATTGAGCCAATGGCTTTTGCCCTTGCTGATACCAGCTACCTGAGCAATATTTTAATAAGGTTAACTCCGGGTAAAACTCAGGAATCACTTAAATCTGTAGAAAATATCTGGAAGGAAGTGATCCCCGAGTTTCCCCTGAAGTACAGTTTTGTTGATCAGGATTACGAGAACTTATTCAGGTCACAGATTCGTCTGACGGATTTACTGAAGTATTTTACAATCCTGGCTTTGATTATCGCCTCCCTCGGCCTTTACGGACTGTCTTCATATTCGACCGAGCGAAGGACTAACGAAATAGGAATAAGGAAAGTCATGGGGGCTGACTCCACCGTTGTTATTTTTATGATGGCAAAAGAGTTTCTCGTGCTGGTCCTGATTTCAATAATGATTGCACTGCCTCTGGGTTGGATAATAGTATTAAATTTGCTTAAGCCGTTTGCCAGCAGAATTGAATTGAACGTGATCGTTTTTGGAGGGATAGCAGTAGGATCTTTAATTGTAGCCCTTTTGACTGTAAGTTTCCAGGCATTTAGAGCTGCTCGAATTAACCCGGCGGAAGCACTTAAAGTTGAATAACAGTAATACAATTTTAATTCCGGATAACGATGTTTAAGAACCTGATCAAGTACAGCCTTAGGTCTTTTAAGAGACAGCGAGCCTACATAATTATTAATGTCCTTGGCCTTTCTATCGGAATTGCATGCAGTCTTTTGATTGCCCTGTTTGTTATCAATGAAGCGAGTTATGATAAGTTCAATGTCAGGAAGGACAGGATTTTTCGTCTTATACTGAACGGCAAGATTGGAGGGCAGGAAGTGATTTCAGCTTATACCGCTTCAGTAATCGGACCAACGATGGCAAGGGAGTTCCCGGAAATTGAAGATTTCCTGAGAATGAACGGGTGGGGACCTACCGTGGTCGAATATAATAACCAGACCTTTACTGAGGAACACATGATTGAAGCCGACTCCTCATTCTTCAATTTCTTTTCCATACCTGTGATAAAAGGCGATCCCCTTAATCTGCTCAATGCACCCAGAAAAGTGGTCATCTCCGAATCAACCGCACGAAAGATTTTCGGTGATGAGGATCCAATAGATAAAGCGCTCAGGATAGGATCAGACACATTAAGATACACCGTAGCCGGGGTGATGGCTGACGTACCTGAGAATTCACACTTTGCGGCAAATATTGTTGGCTCATTTATGACTAATCCCAGGTCAAATGAACCGACCTGGTTAAACAACAGCTTCAGTACTTACCTCCTGTTAAAGCCAAATTCAAGTTATCTCACCGTGGATGAGAAGCTCCCTGCTTTGCTGGTCAAGTATGTCGGGCCTGAACTCCAGCAGTATTTGGGAATATCTATTGATGATTTTATGGCGCAGGGAAACAAATACAGATTTTTCCTGCAGAAACTTACAGACATCCATCTTGATCCGTCAATTCAACAGGAGTTTAAGGAGGCAAGCGATCCGAAATATCTTATAATATTCGGCAGTATAGCAATACTGATTGTACTGATAGCTGCCATCAATTTCATGAACCTGTCAACTGCCCAGGCTTCCAGGAGGGCAAAAGAAGTTGGCATAAAAAAAGTAAGCGGTTCCACCCGCCGGATGCTTGTAAGTCAGTTTCTCGCAGAGTCTTTTATCCTTTCATTTATCTCACTGATTCTGGCGCTGGTTATCATCAGAGTGACACTTCCCTATTTCAATAACCTTCTTGGTACAAATATTGAAATAAATCTCTTCGTCAAATGGTATACAATTNCGGCCCTTGTTCTTTTCACAATAGTGGTCAGTATACTTTCAGGAAGCTACCCTGCATTATTCCTCTCTTCATTCAACCCGTATGAAGTCCTGAAAGGAAGCGTCAGGAATAGCACTCAAAATGGCCGGTTGAGAAGAGTACTGGTCATTTTCCAGTTTGCGGTCTCAATCCTGCTTATTGTTGGTACCATGATAATGTACCAGCAGATCAGATATATGCTTAACAAGGATGTAGGATTCAATAAGGAGCAGTTGATTGTAATCAACAGGGCCACTGCATTAGGCCCAAGACTAAAAGCGTTTAAAGATGTGGTAAAAGATATTCCCGGAGTAATCAATATCTCCAGTTCCACCGCTGTTCCCGGCAGAAACAACAACAATAACGGGTATATGCTTGAAGGCAGGAAGGATGAGACTTTCCTGATGCAGTCAAACTGGGTCGATTACAACTACCTGGATACATATGGAATGACCCTTGATTCAGGCAGATTTTTCAACGAATCATTTACCACTGATCAAACGGCCTGCCTGGTCAATGAGAGTGCTGTGAGCGATTTTGGATTAAAAAGCCTTGATCAGACACGATTTATGCGACCTGATGAAAATGGGAAAATCCAGTATCTGCAGGTAATAGGTGTGGTAAAGAATTTCAACTATGAATCACTACGGAACCCGATTCAGCCATATATTTTCTGCCTTCAGACTGATAACTTTTTATGGGGGTACATTACAGTTAAACTATCGGCGCAGAATTTTTCAAAAACCATCGCTGACATTGAAAAGGTATGGCAAGAGTTTACCGCAAACAACCCTCTCCAGTATTATTTTGTTGATGAAGATTTCAGGCAAATGTACAAGCAGGAGGAGCAGAATGCGCAAATGGCTGTCATATTCTCTATACTGGCAATTTTTATTGCGGCGCTTGGTCTTTTCG
>JGI11641J44799_10000567_pt1 | contig 11194 bp, 11 predicted proteins | sample WetSurSiteA1Bulk_FD_44799 | JGI IMG/M metagenome (IMG submission 44799) | reverse complement strand
CGCAGGCATAGATGGCGGCCATGAGCCCCCCGAAGCTGGAGCCGACGAGGATCAAATCCGTACGGCCCGCCAGCACCCCGTTGAGCTTTTCCATCCGCTCTTCGAGGGGACCGCTGAAATCCTCGATGATCATGTCGGGGTAGCGCTCCCGGAAGAAGACCCCCTTTGCGCCCTGGCTGCTGCTTTCCAGACCGTGAATGAACACCCGTGTCATCTCATGCCCCCCCAAAGTTGGTTAGCGTCTTATAACTGCTCGCGGAGATTTTATCAACCTGCACAAAAGCAAAGCGGAAGGAGAGGGTAGAGGGTCGAGGGTAGCGGGGAGGAATAGGAAAGCAATAAGTAGCAAAGAAGGAACGCTGCGTAGCGGAAAAAGAAGGATTCAGGATGCTGGAATCCTTCTTTTTCTTTTTCCTCGACCCTAACCCCTCTACCCTCCACCCTTTTCCCCATCGCTGATTATTGCTTTGTAAAGACCGATATGCTAGAAATCTCCCTCTCAGGAGGTGTCTATGGCACTGGTGATTCCTTTCAGGGCCGTGAGGCCGCAAAAGAAATATGCCGGCGAAGTGGCCTCGTTCCCTTACGATGTCCTCGACCGTGAAGAGGGGAGGGCAATCGTCCGGGATAACCCCCGAAACTTCCTGCGCGTGGAAAAATCAGAGATCGATGTCCCGAACGAGATCCAGGATAACGACCCCCGCGTCTTCACCCGGGCCCGCGAGAATCTGCTGAACTTCATCGCGGAGGGCGTACTCTTCCAGGAAGAGAAGCCCTGTCTTTACATCTACAGGCAGAAGGCGGCGGGCCGCGAGCAATACGGACTCGTGGGCTGCGTGAGCGTGGCCGAGTATGAGGCGGGACTTATCAAGAAGCACGAACTCACCCGTGTCGACAAGGAAAATGAACGGGTGAATCACATCGAAACAGCGGGAGCTCAGACGGGGCTCGTCTTTCTTCTCTACCGCTCCAGGGAGGCGATTGACAGGATCATTGAAGCGATCGTGAAAGCCCATCCGGAGTATGATTTCACCACACCGGACGGCGTTACCCACACCGCCTGGGTCGTCTGCGACGACGGGACCATTGATGAACTGAAACGGGAATTTTCGAAGGTGGAGTGCCTTTACATTGCCGACGGGCATCACCGTGCGGCATCGGCGGCCACGGTCGCGAGGATGAGGCGCGGGAGGAACCCGGCGCACAACGGGACGGAGGAGTACAATACCTTCGTGGCCACCCTCTTCTCCCACGAGCAGCTCAAGATCCTGGACTACAACCGCGTCGTGACGGACCTGCAGGGGATGACCGGGCAGGAATTCCTGGACCGGATCAGCGAGAAGTTCATCGTCGCGCCCGGTTTTCCGGAACGATCGCCGTCGAGCCCCCATCAGTTCGGCATGTACCTTCAGGGAACCTGGTACCGGCTCGAGGTAAAACCGGCAATCTACGGAAAAGCCGATCTCATCGGGAAGCTCGACGTTTCCATCCTTCAGGATCATCTCCTGGGGCCCGTTCTCGGGATCAAGGACCCGCGGACGGATGACCGAATCAAGTTCGTCGGTGGGATCCGGGGAATGGACGAACTGGAGCGGATGGTGGATCAACGGGGCTATGCCGTGGCCTTCTCTCTTTGCCCCCCGGGGATTTCCGAATTGATCGGCATTGCCGATGCGGGGCTGATCATGCCCCCGAAATCCACCTGGTTCGAGCCGAAGCTCAGAAGCGGGCTGTTTGTGCACCTTATAGACTAGGTGACAGGTGACAGAACCTCCTTGTTCATGGTCTTTCCTGTCACCTGATACCTGACACCTGTCACCTTGAAGTGCCCTCGGAGTCGGGACAGAATTCAATGGCGGAAACGTCCTTTATACGGGAGGATGAGACCCTCGAGTCCCTCTTCGGGGGGCGGCTCCAGATCCTTCAGAAGAAAAAGGGGTACCGCTATACGATCGACTCCGTCCTGCTGGCCCATTTCGTAGAACCGAAAAAGGGGGAGCGGATCCTCGAGCTCGGGGCCGGGAGCGGCGTGATCAGCCTTCTGCTGGCCTTCCGGAATCCTGGGGTCCGGGTCACGGGATTGGAGCTCCAGGCAGACCTTGCCGACATGGCAGGGCGCAGTATCTCCATGAACTGCCTGGAGGGCAGAGTCAATATCATCCAGGGGGATGTCCGCAACACCGCCGAGCTCCTGGAATACCGTTCCCAGGATGTTGTCGTTTTCAATCCGCCCTACCGGAAGATGGGGTCGGGGAAATTGAATCCCGGGAGGGAAAAGGCCCTGGCGCGGCATGAAATCGCGGGGTCCATCGCCGATTTCCTGAGAGCCGCATCCTATGTGCTCGAGCCGGGAGGCCGGGTCTGCCTGATCTACCCCTGCACGCGCATGGTGGAGGCCATCCATCGAATGAGGGTGGAAAAGATGGAGCCGAAGAGGCTCCGCATGGTTCATTCGAGGCCGGGATCGAGGGGCGATTTCATTCTCGTGGAAGGCATGAAGGGGGGCGGTGAGGAACTGGCCGTCCTACCGCCGCTGTTCATTTATGAGGAAGGCGAAGGGTATTCGGAGGAACTGGAGGAGCTGTTCAGGAATCTTTCCGACTCCTCAGGATAGACCGCGTCATCGTTTTTTGCAGGATGTCTTTCAGATCCGGATCGGCCACGCCGGCGAGGGTATCGCGGATGTAGTCCTTTTCTTCCGCCTTCAGATCGCGGGCGTCAAGCAGCACATCCGGCCCGGCATTCTTCACGGTCGGCGCCTCGATTTCGCCGATGAAGAACCGGATTTGAGAAACCTTCGCCCCTCCGAGGATCCCGTTGAGTTTCGAGATGATGTCCTGTTTCATGAACTGGAGTTCATGCATCCAGACGGAGTTGGCCACACGGACATAGAGCACTTCTTCCCTGAGCCTGTCCGGCTGGGCCTTAGCACCTATCTGCGGCCCTGCGGCGCGATTCCAGGCGTCGATGAGAGTGCGGTCCTTCATGGGAAGATGAAGGGCTTTCTTTTTCAGGGTCTCGGGTAGAATCTCCCCGAGCAGCCGCGGTGTCGATGAGCCTTTTCGCCGCCTCATGAATACAACATGGCACAGGCGGACGCGGCAGTCAAGATTCAGAAGGTTAAAAAGGTTCAAGGGTTCAGGGGTCCAAGGGGCCGTGGATAACGATTAGATATAAATGAGGTGTCGAGATGAATTTGTCAACACTGGTTGAGAAAGTCAAGAANCATCCCGAATTCTACAAGGCNGGGATGATCCTTTGCCATAACGGGGTTGTGAGGGCCACCTCGCGGGACGGCAGGCCCGTGTCGGAGGTGACCGTCCGGGTGGACCGCAAGCGTCTGGAGGCGATCCTCGGGGAAATCAAGTCGATGACGGGGATCGTGGAGGTGCTGGCTCATATCAACGAAGGAACCCTGAAAGTCGGCGAGGACGTGATGTACATCGTCGTGGCCGGCGATTTCCGGGAAAACGTCTTCGATGCCATGATCGCGGCCGTGAACCGGATCAAGGCGGATGTGACGTCGAAGACGGAAAGGTAACAGGCTACAGGCGACAGGCCAAGGGCCCTTATCAATTATCTTTCCTGTCACCTGATACCCGTCACCTGACACCTTTCCGCGAGTCCATGACATAGAAAGATTGAAATACAATCTCGTGAAAGCAGGAATTGAGAGGTCAACATGAATTCGGTTGTCGTCAAGGCCAACTTAGTCGTTTTCATCGCCAGTTTCTGCACCCTCGTCATCGAACTCGTAGCGGGACGGATCATGGCGCCCTACGTGGGGGTCTCGCTGTACACGTGGACGAGCATCATCGGGGTCGTCCTTGCCGGGATCAGCATCGGCGCCTGGGTGGGTGGGACCCTCGCGGACCGCTATCCCCGCCCGGCGACCCTGGGGTGGCTGCTCTTCCTGTCCGGCGTGGGGGCCCTGACCATCGCGCCCCTGACCGATCTGATCGGCGCCGCCCAGCTCCAGACGACCCTGATGCTGCGGATCCTGCTGCTTACGACAGCCATCTTCTTCATTCCCTCCACCCTTCTCGGGATGATCTCGCCCGTCGTGGTGAAACTCACGCTGGACAACCTCAGCCGCACGGGAAACATCGTGGGAAAGATCTACGCCTTCTCCACCCTGGGTTCCATCATCGGGACCTTCGCCACGGGATTCTTCCTCATTTCCTGGATGGGAACCCGCAGCCTCCTGCTCACCATGGGGGCCATCCTGATCGTGTCGGCCTTCGTCTTCGGGGGGATGTTCCTGAAGCGGAAGGCCGCCGTCATTTCCGTCGTCTCTGTCGTCTCCGTCAGCGTTTTCCTTTTCACGATGTTCGGCTATGCATATAAGCCCCTGCTCGACGAGAAGGTCTACTACTACAAGGAGAGCGACTACTTCACGATCAAGCTGATGAAGTATCCCATCAAGGGCGGGGCGGTGCAGGGGGAGGCCCTCATCCTGGACAACCTGATCCACTCGATCAACGACGTGAACGACCCCGCCTTTCTCGACTACGACTACATCCGGATCTACGAAGAACTGGTCGGGTGGCAGATGCAGAAGCGCAGTTCCATTGACGCCCTCTTCATCGGGGGAGGCGGGTACACCTTTCCCCGCTACATGGAGACTGCATACCCCGGTGCGCGAATCGACGTCGTCGAGATCGACCCCGAGGTAACCCGCGTCGTGTACGAATACCTGGGCCTGCCCCGCAGCACGACCATCCGCTCCTTCAACGAAGACGGCCGCTGGTTCGTCATGAACTCGAAGGACAAGGGGCGTTACGACTTCATCTTCGGGGACGCCTTCAATGACCTCTCCATCCCCTACCACCTGACGACAATGGAGTTTAATCAACAGATGAAGGAACTCCTCAAACCCGACGGGTTCCTCATTGCCAACCTGATTGACAGCGTCACCGAGGGCCTGTTTCTGCCGTCCTACATTCGCACACTCGAGGAGGTTTTCGGGAAGGGCAATGTGCAGCTTCTCGTCCTGGCCCCGGAGCTTCGAAAGCTGGGGATTGCCACGTGCGTTGTTGTCGCGAGCCCGAAGAAGTGGGATATGGAGGATTTCGCCCGCGTGATCGAGAGCAGAAGCGGGAAAGCCATGACCGCCAAAATCGTCCCCCAGGAGAGCCTCCAGCAGATCCTCCGCGAACGCCCGTCGGTGATCCTTACCGATGATTACGTCCCCGTGGACAACCTGACGGCCCCCATCTTCGAGGCGAGGTACGGATACAAGAAGAAGTGAGGGCTGCCTTGCAGCAGTGGCAGAAGTGGCAAGAGTGGCAAGAGTGACAGAAAGGACGGTCTGGATCATTGCCTTCTGATTTGGTATGGTGTAGATAGAAAACAGAAGACAAACAACCTCGAAAAAATCGAACCGGGGCGGCGCCATGGATGAAAGAGAACGACAGAAACTGATCCAAAGGCTCAAAACCGTAAAAACGTCCGGGGAGCGCGACGAGATCCTCTGGTACCTTGCGGGGCAGGACAAAACGGTCAGGGGAAAACCACAGAGGGCTGAAGCGACAGGCACCGGCAAACGATCCCCTTGGGTTCTAGCGAGGAAGGATAAAACGGCCAGCGGAGAACCACAGAGGATGGAAGCAACGGCCGTCAGCCAGCCAACCCCTGCTAAGACGGAAGGCGGGACGCAGATCCGCCTGCCTTTGGGAAAACTCGGCGGCTTCGGGTCCATTACCGCGCTGCTGTTTCTGTTCTACGGCCTGATCGCCATCGTTTCCGCAGTGATGAAAATCATGCAGGGCCAGATGGACGGCGACGAAATCCGGCAGCTCATCATAGGCGGCGTATTCGTCTTTTTCGGCATCGTCATCTTCGCCAAGGCAAAGCGCGCGCAGCGCAAAACCGCCGAGGAGACCTGATCCGGCTCACCGGCTATTTCAGCTTGAAATCGACGCGGCTTTTCTTGACGTCCTTTTTCGCCTCGGGTTCCAGCGTCTTCGGTTCTAGGACGAAAACCCTGCCCGATTCGAATTCCCCTTTTCCCCGAAGGGCCTCCGACACCGTTTCGGCCCGCTTCATCGCCAGGAGGCGGAGATCATCCTCCTTGACCACGATGTGGGTCATCATGAGCTTTTCCATCTCCTCGTTGGGAAGGCCCTTCTCCATCCCGACGATGTTCCTTGGCTTGGGGAACTTTTCGGCACTGTAGGCCCTCTTGAGGTAGCGGTCGTATTCCTGCTTTTCGATCGTGATCTCGTCGACGGACTCGACCTTTTCCCCTTTCCGGACTAATTCGTTGAGCTTCTGGGTCTTCAGTTTTTTCTGGAACTGGTACTGGATGAGCCCTTCGCGGTCCCGCTCCAGGTCCACGCCGCCCACAACGTCCAGCTTGAGGGCCGGCTTGGCCTTCAGGGCTTTCACCAGAGTCTCGATTTTTTTCATGTTTGGTTCCGAGAGGTTCGTCGAGCCCTGATCGAACTCGATGTAGCTCAGTTCCTCACCGCCTCCGAAGAGGGAGCCCAGCAGGGCAAAGGGCGCCGTCGCGACCTTCGTGAGGATGTTGACGATGACCTGGACGACGATGCGCCAGACGCTGAATTCCGGGTCGTCGATGCGGCCCGTCAGCGGGATGTCCAGGTTGATCTTGCCCTCGTTGTCGCGCAGAAGCGTGATGGCCAGGCCCACGGGCAGCTTGGTGGCCTGGGGGCTTTCCACCCTGTCCCCCAGGGTGAGCTGATCGATGACAACCTTGTTTTCCGCATCGAGCTTCATGCCGGAGATCAGGTACTTGAGGTCGAAGGAAAGAGATCCCTTCTCGATCTTGTACCCCGCATAGGTGCCCGAATAGGGAGTCAGGGGACTCAGGTTGAAATCCCTCAGGGAAGCCTTGAGGTCGACGAAGAGGTTATCCTTGAAGGGGTAAACCTTCCCGGTGATCTCCATCGGGATTTGCCGCCCGATCTTTCCCCGGATGTCCACATCGGCCGGCTTGGTCGTGATCGACGTCACGCCGGTCACCCGCCCCGTGAGCTCCGTGAGCGTTGACGAAAAATTGGGCTTTATCTTCCGGTCGTCGAAGACGATGGTGCCGTTCTGGAGCGTGATGCGGTTGATCTCGATGTTCTTTGCCAGGATGTCGCCCAGATATTCCTTTTTCTCTTCCGGCTGTGCCACTTCCTCTTTTGGGGGCGGCGCGGCCTTTGTTTCGGCGGTCTCCTCCCCTTCGGCAGCCTCCGGCTTGGCCACGTTCTTCACGTTCAGGGTGCCGTCCTCGTTGACGATGATCCGGGCGTAGAGATCGGCGAGCGCGATATCCTTGATGCGGACGAAGAGAGGGTTATATCCTGCACTCAGGCTGTTCATGAACAGCGATTTGAATTTGATGAAATCATCGCCGTTGACCTTGTCCACTGTCGCGACGCGGGCAAGAAGGAAATTGCCGTCGTATTTGACCGTGATCTCTTTCTCGGGGGCTTTGCTGGCCGAGAAGGTTCCCTTGGCAGATATGTCGCCGTCTGTGAAATTGACGCGGAAGTATTCCGTAAAGTACTCCTGGAAGGGACGGATCCGGACCCGCCTCAGATCGACGTCAAGGTTCGCGAAGATCGGGTTGAAGCCGATGGGCCCGGCGACGGCAACAGCCCCCTTGCCCTTGTTGAGGTCCATCGAGAACGACAGCTTCCCCTGGCTGTCTTTCACGGTGGAGAGCTTTTCCGCCTTGATGGTGATGTCCTGGATGAGGGAATTGATCGGCTCCGGCGGCACCTCGTCGCGATAGGTGATCTTGCCGCTCCTGAGGTCGAAATCGTCCAGGATCAGGGTCGGCAAAGGCTTCTCCTCGGCCTTTGCCTCGGCCTTGGCCGGCTTCGATTCCTCTTTTTCCGGAGGCGCCAGCGTCAGCAGGTTGACCGTCCCATCTTTTGCCCGGCGCACATTCACCTCGGGGGATTCGAGGGCGATCTTTGCGAAATGGAATTTGGACTGAAGAGGCTCGACGGATGTCATCACCACGTCGAGGTGCTTCAGCCCGGCGATCGCATTCTTTTTCCGGTCCTGGAGGGCGAAGTCCCGCAGCGACACATTGCCGGCAACGGAGATGACGGGATGCTTATCGGGCGACATGGAGAAGGTGACCGTCGACTGCACGTCCAGTTTGCCCGAGGGGACGGAGATATTCAACTCGTGCGGGATGTAGGACAGGTAGAAGGGGAGGTCCAGGTCCTCGATCAGGATGTTGAAAATCGTCTCGTGGGTGTCCTTGAAGATTTTGGTTTTGCCCTCGAGGGAATAGGGATCGCCGTTGATCGCTGCGGCAAACCGGGGCTGCACGTATGTGTCGATATACTCCGGGATGTTGGATACAAAGGGGATCGCGATGTTCATCTCCCGGACGGTGTGCGTCGTGTCAAAGGGGCCGTCGATGAAATCGATGCTTCCGTTCTCGACGACGATGTTGTTCACCGAGAACTGGGCCGGCTCCTTCTTTTCCTCCTTCGGCTCTTCCTTTATCAACGCAAGCAGATCGGAAAAGTTGTAGGTCTTGTCCTTGTTCCGGACGAGGTGAACATAGGGCTTGCGGACGATGAATTCCTCGATGACTGGCGCCCGCTTGAAGATCGAACGGATGTCGAGGTTGACCACCAACTCGTCGAAAGACACAAAAGTCTTTTCGCCTTGGGGCTCCTTGATCTCAAACCCGCGCAGGGTGACGGTCAGCGTGTATGGGTTCAGGGTGAGCTCGGAGAGGCTCACCTGGCGATTGAGGGTCTTCGAAATGGTTTCAAGAAGGTAAGGCTTCACGATGGGCGGGATGACAAAGAAGCCAATGACCGTGAAGAGAACGAAAAAGACAGCAGCGCCAATGATCCATTTTTTAAATCGGCCCATGGTGTTCTCCGTTGGCGTTCATGCTCTGGTGCGGTTGCGTAAGAAGAAATAAACCGGGGACGGCGGGTGCCGGGTACAACCTTCCGGCAGAATCAATTTCGCACAGGCACCATAATATTTCAATAGACAAAACGGGGAACTGAGGGAAGTGAAGAAAGTGGGGGAAGAGAAAAGAGGATCACTGTTTTAGTCTGAGGAGCTGCGAAAGCGAAAAGTGCGATGTCTGCAAAATGGCCGGGGGAAAGGCTTTGCGGGCTCGAGATGCGGTGCGGGACGGCCCGAAGAGAAACAGCCGGAGACGGGAAGGCTGCGCGGGCGGGCCACGAGTGCAGAAAATGCTTGAAATGCAGAAAAAATTCGTATAGATAAATAGCACTCCTGAAAAGAAATACGCGACAAGAAGAAACACAACAAGCAAGGAGGAGATCAAGATGGCCAAAGCGAAGAAGGGTGATCTGTTCACTTGTGAGCTGTGCGGTCTCGTCGTCGCCGTTGACGAGAGCTGCGACTGCGTTGTCGGTGAGCTGATCTGTTGTGACATTCCAATGGAGAAAGGAAAGGCAAAGATGAAGAAGGCCGCAAAACCCGCGAAGAAAGCAGCGAAGAAACCCGTGAAGAAGGCCGCTCCCAAGAAGAAGGCAGCACCGGCAAAAGCCAAGAAGGCTGCGAAGCCCAAAGCGAAGGCGAAGCCCAAGGCAAAGGCGAAGGCAAAGCCCAAGGCAAAGGCAAAAAAGAAGTAACGGTATCCGGATGACCGGGAAAAAGAAACCCCGTTCCGTCGTGGAGCGGGGTTTCTTTTGGTCCCCGCCCGGACCGTGCCGTCAGGTCAAATTCGTTGACGAAAGAAAAAATATCCNCTATTTTATAGACAACGTTCCGGGGCCGCATCCTGCCGAAATCCGTTTCATGCAGTAAGAGCCCGCACCCGATGGGCGGGGCTTTCCTTTCCGGTTTCCGGCAAACGATCATAAATGAAAATACAGAACAACGCGAAAAGGAGGCAATCCATGGCTAGCAAGAAACTGTTGGAGCTTTTGAACAAGGGAATCGCCCGGGAGATCCAGGTGTCGGTTCAGTACATGTGGCAGCACGTCCAGTGGTCCGGGATTCCCCATTACGCTGTAAAAGACGAATTGAAAAAAACCGCCGTTGCGGAAATGAAGCATGCCGAGGCAATCGCCGAAAGGCTGTTCTACCTCGGCGGGGTCCCAACGACGAAACCCGAGCCGATCTTCGTCGGCAAGACCCTCAAGGAGATGCTGACCAAGGACATGAAGGACGAAGAAGGGGCCATCAAGCTCTACAAGCAGACCATCGAGGTTGCTGAAAAGGAAGGCGACTTCACGACGGCACAGCTCTTCAAGAAGATCCTCGCGGACGAGGAGGAGCATCACGATTTCTTCCAGGGCGTTCTCGAGGGGCTGAAGTAAGGAAGGCAAAACGGCAACACAAGAGCCCACTTCACGGTGGGCTTTTGTGTTTCTGACGTACCGTTCGGGAGCTCTGTAAATAGCCGGGGTGAAAAGGTGAAGAAGGATGAGAAGACACGAAAGAGAGATCCGGGAAGAAACAGAAATTCATGAAATTCTCGAGAAAGCGCTCGTCTGCCGCCTCGGCCTTTATGACGGGCAGTACCCCTATGTGGTCCCCATGAATTACGGTTACCGTAACGGATGCATGTATTTTCACTGCGCCAGGGAAGGCAGGAAGATCGACATCCTGAAGAAGAACGACCGGGTCTGCATCGAAGTGGACATCGACTCCCGCGTCGTGCGGGGCGAGACGCCTTGCCGGTGGACAGCAAAGTACCGGAGCGTGATCGGGTTCGGCAGGGCCCGGATCATCGATGACGAGAGAGAAAAGAAATACGGCCTCGATGTCATCATGGCGCACTATGGCGGCCAAGGAGGCGAATACGATGAAAAATCTTTGCAGCGGACCTGCGTGATCGAAGTGGTCATCGAGAGCATGACGGGCAAACAGTCTCTCTGACAGCCCTTCGAATGTTACGCCGGAGGGTCCGGAGTCCCTCTGCCTGGCATGCAAAATATCGGTTGACGGGAATTATTTGGCATGCCAAATAAGATCATCGAGGCAACCGGGGGAAAGCGATGCCGAAGGACGACCGCCTGATCTACCTTGTTTTCACCGCGCAGCTGAAGCTGAGAGCCTACCTGAAGAATGTCTTTTCCGAAGCGGGGGTCACCATCACGCCGGCCCAGTCGGGAATCCTTTTTCTCCTGAAAAGAAAGAACGGGCAGACCATGTCGGAGCTCAGCCAGGTGCTCACCCTCGACAATTCGACCCTGACGGGGCTTGTCGATCGGCTCGAGCGGGC
>JGI11641J44799_10000564_pt1 | contig 11251 bp, 10 predicted proteins | sample WetSurSiteA1Bulk_FD_44799 | JGI IMG/M metagenome (IMG submission 44799) | reverse complement strand
AAGATTCCCCTTTCCATCGAATACAGCACACGAGAAATCAAGACGCTCCTTCATGTTCACGGAATGTGCGGTTTGCTGAAGCGTGATGCCCATCTCACGGGCCACCCCCATAAAAAGGTTATTAAACACCTCAAGGAGTACCGGTTCAGGTTTCTTCCTGTGAACAGAGACCTGTTCTTTTCACAGGGATATGAGGAGCATTTGCAACAAGACTTCCCTCTCCATCGAATACAGCACACGAGAAATCAAGGCGTTCCTTCATGTTCACGGAATGTGCGGTTTGCTGAAGCGTGATGCCCATCTCACGGGGCACCCCCATAAAAAGGTTATTAAACACTTCAAGGAGTACCGGATCTGGTTTCTTCCTGTGAACAGAGACCTGTTCTTTTTCCTGAACAGCTATTCTTTTCAGGGTAAGAATCCAGTTTTCATCCATAATGGCTTCAAAATCGGGATTTACGATTATCGTTGTTTTGTCATCTATAATGCAGAGAGGTCCTTGCAAGGGTTGAGAAGGAGCAAGGTCTTGCCATGGATATACCGGTACACCGGCAGGAGATCCGCCATGAAAATAGATTTCCTGATATGCTGTTGGACCTACATGTACAGCATTTTTTTTTCTTTCTTCCCTGTATGAATGAAAATAATTTGTCTTTTCCCGAAGTTCAATTCTAAGGTTCACTGTTTCGATGCCGAAATCAGACTGGAAGAATCCGTAGAGGCTTTTATATTTCTCTCTGAAAACTTCCATAACTTTATCGTATAGATCATATTTCATAGTCAGGAATGCTTCAGTGCCCCGTGGCCTGAGATCTATTTCCCGTTTCACAGAATAGTGTGTATGCTGCAGGTTTTTATCCTGAATAATCGTGTTTTCCATTTCCTCGAAAATGCTGTCAAGCATATGACCGGAACTATTGTCATAAGGCGCCAGAATAGTTCGTGAGGCCTTCCATGCAGGTTGAGCAAGACCGATACCATATGCGGAGAGAACGCTGGATAAGGGATGTATGATAATCTGTTTCATATCAAGCAATGACGCTATGTCACAGGCGTGCTGTCCTGCTGCCCCGCCGAAACATATGAGGGTATCATTCCGTACATCGATGCCTCTCGATACAGAAATCTCCCTGATTGCTATCGCCATCTTCTCGTTCGCCAATCTGAGGAAACCATTGGCAACCTCCTGTATGGAAAAAGAAGACCCAAGGGTCTTATTAATCGTTTCGGTCATTGCATTGAATCTTTGTGTCGTTTCCGCTGTATCGAGAGATGACCGTGTATCACTACCGAAAGTCCTCGGAAAATACTCCGGTATCAATCTTCCGGTAAGAAGATTTGCATCCGTAACTGTAAGAGGCCCTCCGAATCCATAACATGCCGGACCGGGCCAGGCGCCTGCGGATTCCGGTCCGACAAGCATCTTCTCTCCGTCAAATGAGAGCACCGAACCTCCGCCTGCAGCAACAGTATTGATATGAATCATTTCGTTCTGTAATGTGATCCCTGCAATATCTTTTTCGAATATCCTCTCATATCCGTTTTCGATCCTCGATATATCCGTTGATGTTCCTCCCATATCAAAGCCGATTGCAGACCTGAGCCTGTTTTCTTGTGCTATATGTGCTATGGCAATCACACCGCCTGCGGGCCCGGACAACAAGGCATTCTTTCCGGTAAATGCCTCTCCAGGGCTGAGCGTACCGCTGCTCTGCATGAATTCTACCGGTATGTTTCCTGTATCCTTCCGTATCTCTTCAAGGTATTCTGCAAGGACCGTACTCAGATATGCATCAACTACTGTGCTTTGGCCCCTGCTCACAATCTTCACCTGGTTCATTGTTTCATGGGAAAGATAAATATTCGAAAATCCCTTTTCGAGCAGAATATCCCTGCAACGGATTTCGTGTCCGGGATTTCTCCATGAATGCATGAATACAACAGCAACCGCATCTATTGCATGGGCACGGAACCTCTGTATCTCTTTCCTCAAAGTGTTCTCGTCAATAATCCTTATCACCGCTCCCCTGCCGTCCATCCGTTCATCTACCTCTGCAACAAGCACATACAAAGGAGGAGGCCTCTTGATACAGAGAGTGAATATGTCAGGCCTGTTCTGATACCCGATGGCAAGCAGATCGGAAAATCCTTTCGTTACCAGGAGTCCGACTCTCCCGCCTTTTCTTTCAAGCAGGGAATTTGTGGCTAACGTCGTCCCGATCCTCAGCGATTCAATACCATCCTGAGGCAAAACTCTTTCCTGCGGCAAACCAATCAGTCTTCTTACGCCTTCTATAGACGCATCCCTGTAGCGTGGAGAATTTGAAAGAAGCTTGAACGCATGATATTTTCCATCGGGATCAACTGCTACAACGTCGGTAAAAGTACCGCCTCTGTCAACAGCAATTTTCCATTTTCCATGACTTATGGACATGGTATGATTGTACACCTTTTATTCGCAGAGTGAACATAAGAAAGGGGATACGGTAAGACCCTCCCCAACCCCTCCTCTATGAGTCGTAGACCATCAAGGGAGAGGGGAGTAAAATCACCCCTACCTTGATGGTCTACGACTCATAGAGGAGAGGGAAAGGGTGAGGGTGTTTAACAGTTTATACATAAACTTTAAATATTTTGGAGAACAATAAAAAAAATAACTTTAAAATAGATCACTGGAGTATTTTATTCCCTTATAATAGGAAGGTAAATGGCACACATGCGATGCGTATTAAAAATATCATTATTCCTGAGTGTCACACTTATCCTTGCACCTTTTTATTTCGTGATACTCTTGATCTTTTTCAAATGGCGTCACCGTATCGGCCCTAAACTTGTTCAGTTCTATTCGAAGCTATGTCTCCTGGTATTTCGGGTGCAGATTGATCAACTAAAAAATTATGATATCCTGAAAAACGACAGAAAAGGCATGCTTATTCTTGCCAACCATGCCAGTTTCCTGGATATTTTCGTGCTTTCCGCTCTCTTTGGAACAGTATTCCTTAGCAAAACAGAGGTAAAGTATTATCCTGTCATCGGGCAGATCGCCTGGCTGATGGGCGTTATTTTTCTGAACAGGGATGCTTCACATGAAAGGCTGCGAGTGCTCAACACTATTGCAGATACCTGTTCTGATCGGATACTCGCTGTGTTTCCGCAAGGAACTACCAGCCGTATTTTCGAGCAGTTGTCTTTCAACAGGGGTATTTTTAAAGTAATCGAGCTAAACCCGGATATCTCATTATTGCCGGTAAGTTTGTATTATCAGGAAGACGATATCATTGCATGGCATAAGCCGCAATCGTTCAGGGAAAATGCAATGCTGGTCTGTGCACACGGAAGAATCCATATCAAAGTAATCATCCATAATCCTGTCACCATTGAAGATTATCAGGGAAAGACCGCCTCTCAAATTTGCAAAATGGTGGAAACCACTGTCCTTGAGCCTTTACAGAAAGAGTACAGCGAAACTTGACCCCTATTTTTTGTTGTCAGCAGAGTTCACCTGCTAATAGAGAGTTACCGAATTCATTGAAAACCGTTAAATATCATTAAAAGCAAACGTCAGCGCCGAGGTGCAAGATTTTCAAGTCATCCATATTCAAGAAACGTTTGCCCCAGTGATTGTTGCAGCCACAAGCAAACAAAAATGGAAAACGATGAGGTCCGTTCAGTCCTTCATCAAATAAACGTTTAGGGTTAACTGTTTTCAGTGCAGAGTTTAACTGGAAAGAAATGCTTTCGTGAAACAAAAAAGGCGCGTGCTTAGCTCGCCCTTTCTGTCCCTTTACTGTTCAGGTTTCCAGCTTCGCCGCTGTAAATGCTTTTTTAATTAATGCTGTACCTCTCCCTTTACGATTACCAAGGGCTTAGCGCCATTACGTATTACCCCCCAGCCGAACTTGCCGGCTCTGGATGCTCGAATGGATCTTTTGTCGGAGCGGTTACCGGCTTTGAGGGCTTTGTGCCCGGAAGTAGTTCGAAAAGTGGGTCGAACTGAACCAGAGCACTCCTGAACTGATCGAAGGGTTTGCGATTGCCTTCTAACTTCGCCTTGCCTGCTTTGATCAGATCATCGAAGGTAGCCTTACCGCCCATAACTGTTTCGAGATCAGAGCGATTAACGGTAATGGTAAAGTCAGGATTCTTCGCCTGTTGTCCCTTAATGTTAGTGAGCGTGGAATTACTCAACTCCACAACAAATTTCTCACCGTTGTCGGGAGTGATGAGATTGCTGACAAACTTCAAACCCTCGACTTTTTTGCTGTCAAGACGGATCGCGAGGAAGTCGAGCCAGAGGTCGGTCGACATCGCACGGATCGTATCCGGACCGGTACTCTTTGCCGGCACTCCGCACGGAATTCCGTTACGAAGCTCATTGGCCGCAGCGAGAAAACTGTTGCGCAGGCTCGGGCTTTCTTTCTGGTAGCCGATCTGTTCGTACACATCGGCAAGCATGTCCTTGGCTGCCTGGTTGTTTGGCTCGGCGAAGGTGAGCTTATTGAGGATTTCTATAGCTTCACGGTATTTGCCCTGGTCATAAAGTTCCTTGCCCCTTGCCATTATTTTGCTCGCCCCGCCCATCATTTCAACATAGAGCGGTGCAGAATCGCGAGGCGACAGCGGGATCAATGTTGCCGGGTTGGCATCCCAGTAACCCAAGTAACGGTTGATAACGGCACGGCTGTTGTGTTCCTCGGAGCCGTGGTAACTATGGGACGCCCACTGTTCCTGTAAGCTCTTAGGTAACTTGTAAACGTTGTGAATCTCGTTGATCGTCACGCCTTTATTTGCCTGGTGCAACACTTCATTGTTAAGGTTTGCATATGCGTCACGCTGGGTTCGCATCACTTCCTGAATACGTTCGTTGCCGAAGCGCGGCCAGCTATGCGCCGCGAACATCACATCGGCTTCCTGACCATATCGGTACAGAGCGTTGTTGATGTGCTTGGACCAAGCTAGCGCATCACGGACCATCGCACCGCGCAGCGTGTAGATATTATGAATAGTACCGCAGATGTTCTCCGCTGCCCAGAATGCCTTGAACTGAGAGAAGTAGGTGTTCATTTCCGCAGGGGCTTCGGTACCCGGTGTATTCTGGAACTCCATCTTCACTCCGTCGATGGTCAGTTCCTCAAAGTCCTTCTGAATATAGCGAGTAGGTTCGATCAAACCGACATTTCCGGCTGCGGTATTCTTTCCAATAGACTGGTCAACGTGGCCGAATGGACTACGCGGCAGGAGCACACCATATTGAAAAAATAATCTGCGGCTCATTGCATTGCCTGCATAAACGTTCTCAGAGATGGCATATTGCATAAAGTTGACAGGCGCAATCACCGGCACCTTGCCGCTCTTCACATCCGCTTCATCCACAACACCACGTACACCGCCGTAGTGGTCTGCATGAGAATGAGAATATAGCACAGTCTTGGGGTCAGGTCTTGAAATATCACTTTATTCCCGAAGGAAATATAATGACCATAAATGGGACGGTTCTATTTTCTTGACAATAACAGACTGCAACAATTAGACCCGTCCCATTTATTCGGCTCGATTATCTCGGGTGGGGTGTAATGGCAACAATCGTAATCTGCCTTTTGTCAGGTCCATAATACCAGAATATCCGATAAGCGGCAGGGGTCTTCTGTTGAATATAAGCTTCAAAAACTTTTTCTCCATATGGCCCTTTGAGTGAAGTAAATTCATGGGTGTTTAGAGATGGGTGTCTGAGGTTTGTCTCCATGAATCCGAGAGTTTTTCTTAATGCTTTCAACATATCCTTTTTACTGGGATCATTTTCGATCTCACGAAGGTCCGAATCCGCCTGAGGGGTAAAAATCAGTTCAAACATACAACCTCACTTAGCGTACTTTGCAAATGACCCACGCTTGATTGTCCCCTTCTGAGATAGCCCTCGCTTCACTTTTTCCAAAGCATCTTTATCTTCGTAAAGCCATGCTTCCCGGGCAGGGATTTCTACCATAGGTTCTAAAATAATCTTATCGTCCTCTTTATAAGCCATCACTGAACTGATTTTTCCTGATGGAAGAAGCTTTGTCAGGGATATCCTCTTTTTTGAATCCACGGACAGCTTAATCGTTTTCATATCTGCTCCTTTCTTGTTTCTGAATTAATTATAATGAAAAGTGGGATAAATTACAAGTGGGAATACCCACAGCATGACTGATGCCTTATCAGCAAGGGAAAAATTAAGGGCCTATCAATTTAGCATTAAGATTGTTGGTGGAGAATTCGAATTGAATTCCGAGGACACCAGGAGTTGAGTATAGGGTCAGACTTGCTTGTGGAAAAGGCTTCAGGCAATATTCATGGTCTTCCTCTCTCCTTTTTACTTCAAATGGTCTCCAAGAATCCCCCGACTGTGTTCATCTTCGTGGCAATAAACACAAAGGTTCTCCCAGTTAGAGCCATCTGACGGGTTGTTCCGGTAATTCCCGTCTTTATGGTGGACAGTCAGAAGATGACGGTTGCTGAAATCAAACTCTCTCCCGCATTTGGCGCAGATCAGTCCGTGGGTTTTCAGGGATTGTTCCCTGTAATCACTGGGAGCGCTGCCCACCGCTTTCAGTTCTCTCACTATCTCTTCAACAGTTTTATCCACTACCGGCTTTTTAGGCAGGGGTTTTCTGAACTTTATTCGTTTTTTAGTTCCCAATCAAGTCACCTCCAACAATCCGAATAATACAATCAAATAATGCAGACGTTGTGAAATAATTTATTTTTCGATACCTTAGTGTACCTTTCATGGATAATCAAAGGAATATTCTTATCAGAAAAACAATGAAAGATAATTTCAATAATGCATCGAGTTAAATAAATTTTTGAACAATGTCTGCATTATTCGGATCAACGCAATCTTTTCCCGCACTTTTTGCATATGTGTCTGTTGATATCTTTCCCCAGGTATTTGTTACAGGCAGGGCATCTCCAGTTTAGGGCGCTGATACCGATAAATGCAGCAATGACAAGGAGCTGGGCTGTAAATATGGTATTTCTTGAAAATTCCCCCAGAATTTCAGGGTGTTTATAGATCAAAGTAAGCAGTACAAGGAGAAGCAGCGTTGCCGCTATAGCAAGAAACTGACGGCTCTGTCTGACTCTGAAATCCTCTATTATCTGTTTATCTTCCTTGTTTTGGTTCATTGTAATCCTCTCTGCCCTGCATGACTGCAATTGCTGGAAACCCCCAAGCAAAAAGGAGGCTATTATTTCCTCCCGAAAATTGATCCTAAAACACCTCGTATTATCTGTCGTCCGATCTGGCTTCCAATGGCATGGGCAGCACTTTTTGCCGCCGCCTTAATAAGGGTTGATGTCTCTGATTTGGGTTCCAGCGTTCGTTCTTTACGGGCACCGATCTCCTGTTCCTGCACCTTAAGTTCTTCTGCTCTTGCCCTGAGTTTCTCATAGGCTGATTCCCGGTCTACCTGGTTTTCATAATGACCATACAGGGGAGATGAAGAAATTATTTTGTTCCTCTCATCCTGAGACAGAGGGGTGAGCCGGCTGTGGGGAGGGAAAACCAGTGCACGATCTACAACAGTTGGAGCGCCCTTCTGATCAAGAACAGAGACCAGTGCCTCTCCTACACCCATTTCAGTGATTACTTTCACGACGTCAAAATCGGGATTTACTCTGAACGTCTCTGCCGCTGCCCTGACTGCTTTCTGGTCTTTTGGGGTAAAGGCTCTGAGAGCATGCTGGAAACGGTTCCCCAGTTGTCCGAGCACAACATCGGGAAGATCGAGGGGATTCTGTGTAACAAAGTAAACGCCAACGCCTTTCGATCTGATCAGACGCACCACCTGCTCTATCTTCTCTTCCAGGGCCTTGGGGGTATCATCAAAGAGCAGATGAGCCTCGTCGAAGAAGAAAACCATCTTTGGTTTTGGAGGATCTCCTACTTCAGGAAGCCTTTCAAAAAGCTCGGCAAGAAGCCAGAGCAGGAATGTCGCATAGAGCTTCGGCGACTGCATCAGTCTGTCGGCAGTCATGATATTAATTACCCCTCTGCCCTTTTCGTCGGTCTGCAGAAAGTCGTCTATGTTCAGCGCTGGTTCCCCGAACATTTTTCCCCCTCCCTGTTCGTCAAGAACAAGGAGGCTTCTCTGAATAGCTCCAATGCTTGCCGTAGAGATATTCCCGTACTCCGTCTTAAACTTTTCTGCATTCTCTCCAACAAACTGGCTCATTGCCCTGAGATCTTTCAGATCCAGAATGAGGAGCCCATTGTCGTCAGCTATCTTGAACGTCAGGCTGAGCACTCCGCTCTGGATTTCATTGAGGTTGAGAATACGGCTTAAAAGGAGCGGACCCATATCGGATACAGTGGTTCTGACAGGATGTCCCTGTTCTGCAAAGACATCCCAGAAGGTCACAGGACTCCCTTCGAATAGAAAGTTCTCAAGCTTCAGTGTTTTCACCCTTTCGACTATCTTCGGGTTGTCGCCCCCTTCATACACTATCCCGGAAAGGTCTCCTTTTATATCGGCCATGAATACCGGCACTCCTATGCTGCTGAACTGTTCCGCCAGAACACGGAGTGTCACTGTCTTACCGGTGCCTGTTGCCCCGGCAATAAGGCCGTGCCGGTTCGCCATTCCGGGCAGTAGTGCACAGTCGCTTTTCCCTCTTGCAACAATCAACGGCTCGGGAGTTCTTGTCATAGCTGTCTCCTTTTCAACCAGTAAGATTATATAGAATAAAAATCATGTTGTGACAATGTCAACAAATCTCCGGACGAACTGAAAGACATCTATAGTATTTCTTATCATTGAGTCTTGTCTTCGCTTCCTTTTTGATGGCAAATAATTTTATTCTAGAGGAAAGGAACCCTGTGCATTTAAAGCAAGTGACAATAGACAACGCGAGATATCCGGTCAGGGACCGCTATCCGTTTAATCTCAGGATATTCCAGATGACCGAAAAGCTCGAATTTGATTCACCGGTAACTTTTTTTCTCGGAGAGAACGGAACGGGAAAATCAACACTGCTGAAAGCCATCTGCCGCAAATGCAACATTCATATCTGGAAATACTCCGAAAGATCCCGATGCGAAAATAACCCTTATGAAGAAATGCTGTATCATGCGGTAGACGTTGAATGGACAAATGGATCGGTACCGGGTTCCTTCTTCTCTGCGCAGACATTTAACGATTTTACCCAGATCGTTGACGAATGGGCAGCTGCTGATTCCCGGGTGCTCGATTATTTCGGCGGGAAATCGCTCCTGACCCAATCTCACGGCCAGTCGCTCATGTCGTATTTCAGAACCCGCTACACAATCAAGGGGATTTATCTGATGGATGAACCTGAAACATCATTGTCCCCCAAAAGCCAACTTGCACTGCTGCACGTGATACAGGCAATGAGTCGCGCAGGTCATGCCCAATTTATTATTGCAACGCATTCTCCGATTCTTCTGTCGTGTCCCGGTGCGGTTATGTTCTGCTTTGATACCTCACCTATTACAAAGATAGCTTACGAAGAAACGGACCATTACAGGATATATAAAGATTTTATGACGAAATCAGAACAGCCTTAGGCATGCTCTGATTTCATAGCAGTATTCTTCACAGCAGAAGAGCACACTATTTTTGAAAGACAAAATCCCTGTTATATTGTCTTTTAGTATCCGGAATAGCGTTCTCATCCTTACTTTTTTCAACTAAAAATACTTCGTTTACAATTCTGCACCATTTGTTTAATAATTTTCTTCTTTACAAATAATGTATTTTTTATTTTAATGTATAGATAAGAGTTGAAAACAGAATTACAATCGCATTGCCTGAATACAGGGATGCAGAGAGAAGGGAGGTGAAGAGCACATGGCAGTTAAGAAAGCAGCCACGAAGAAGACGGTAAAAAAGGCAGCAGCAAAGAAGCCTGCAGCGAAGAAAACCGCTGCAAAGAAGCCTGCAAAGAAAACAGCAAAGAAGAAATAGTTTCCCTCACCATGTTGACACAGATATTTTTGGCTGGAGGAAAATCCTCCAGCCATTTTTTTCATTAAATCATTACAGTTACTACAACAATCATTTCTATGCAAACTTTCTCGCAACATCCAAGGCAGCGTTGAAGTCCGGCGCATCGGTTATTTCAGGGACAATCTGCAGGTATCTGACAACATTATCCCTGTCGATAACAAAAACTGCCCTCGCAAGAAGCCTGAGTTCCTTGATCAGCACCCCATACGCAGTTCCGAATGAAACGTCCCTGTGGTCCGAAAGCGCCTTCACTTTATCTATGCCTGCGGCACCACAGAACCGCGCGATAGCAAAGGGAAGATCCACACTGATATTCACTATGACGATATCATCCGAAAGTGAGGCTGCTTCCTGGTTAAACCTTCTTGCCTGCATGTCGCATACAGGGGTATCAAGCGAAGGGGTAACGCTGATGATACTGATTTTGCCTTTAAAATCCCCTGAACGAACTTCCTTCATCTCCTGATCGAGCAGAGAAAACTCCGGGGACTTATCGCCAACCTTTACTTCTTTGCCTGAGAGTGTTAAGGGATTGCCCTGAAAGGTAATGACTCCTTTTCTTTCCATAATTCCTCCTGTAAAATGTCTCTGTAATTTTTCTGCTTTCCTGTTGCAGGAATAATAAAAGCAATACCTGTGCCATCATATACCTTATTATTTTAAAAGTATTTTTTCTTTCACTCATACATGCATTCCGTGAAAAATGTCCTGCAGGCGGGCAAAAAACCACATCAGGGAATTGTTAAACAGTGAACAGTTTATTTCTCCCGGGGTTATTTTTGCAAAGAAAGGGGAAGGCAATACTTATTCAGTTGCCCGATACTTCTGAGAACATCCTCTTTTGAGTGGGCTTCGATAGTATAGACAGGAGTAATACCACACAACCCTGCAAACAGAGCAGCAAAATCAAAATTTCCGTCTCCTATCGCAAGGTGGTCATCGGCCTTCCCGGTGTTGTCATGGAGATGAATTTCAAAAATATGTGGCCTTACCTGATCCAGCCATTCTGCGAGTGATATTGTTGAAAAGAGATTGAAATGACCTGTGTCAAAACAGAGGCCAAAATGTTCCGAAGGGAGCGCTTCCATAAGGAGCCTGAGGTTTTCCGGATTATCTTCGAAGATATTTTCGATTGCAATCTTTATCCCCATTTCGGAAGCTCTCTGCACAAGTTCACGCCAGATCTTCATACTGTTTTCAAGCCATGTCTCTACTTTCAGGGCATATTTCCATTTCTCATATCC
>JGI11641J44799_10000561_pt1 | contig 11312 bp, 8 predicted proteins | sample WetSurSiteA1Bulk_FD_44799 | JGI IMG/M metagenome (IMG submission 44799) | reverse complement strand
CTCTCCCTTCCGCCGTCAATTTCTCTTCCAACAACAGGCAATCCGTTAACAATACTTAATTCCGAGACTGATGATACAGAAGGTATTCCAAGGAATTCTGAAATCATCCCGCCCACAGCTGATCCGTTAAAATCGCTTGATTCTATCCCACATAAAACTATATCAAATCCTTCTTTTTTAATCACTTCGGCAATCTGAGCCGCTACGGAATATGCATCAGATGGATCGGAATTGATCCTTATTGCATCATCTGCTCCTATCGCCAGGGCTTTTCTTATGGTTGGTTCTGATCCGGCTGATCCAACATGAGCTACCGTAACCGATTTTATGCCGGTTGCGATATCGTCCTTTAATTCAAGGGCCCGGGTGAGCGATAATTCATCCCATGGATTAATAACCCATTGAATGCCTGAAGAATCAATAGAAGCCTTCCCTTCAGCAAGCTTGATCTTAGTAGTCGTATCCGGGACATTGCTGATGCAAACCAAGATTTTCATCTATCTCCTTTTTTTTAATTGAATAACCTGTATAATGATCTGAGAGAAATCTATATTATTCTCTGCCTTCGAGGCGGCAAATATAATAATTAAAGCTTCATAATCAAATCTAAGTTCATTCAATTTATAATCGAATTCGAAACGTACAACTTAATTAACTGATTAAATATCTATTAATTAGCAAAACACTTATAGAACACTATTATAATCAGTCGAAATAAATTAAACAGAGCCGGACACATGAAAACTTTTTTACTGTCGGGATAATTTTAATTTTTAAGATTAAATTCGCACACCCAAATAATTGATCTGTTAAATAATGAAAAGTAAAATCAGAATATATGGAGGTGTTTTTCTGGCAATGATATTCTGGGCATTTTCTTTTATCTGGTTTAAAATAGCTAATGAGACATTCCGCCCGATTACAATAATATTTTTACGTCTGGTTATTTCAATAATTCTGTTATCGACATATCTGGGGATAAAGAAGAAATTTGTCAGGATCCGGAAAGAGGACCGTAAGTTATTTCTCATGCTGGCCCTTTTTGAGCCATTCTTTTATTTTCTTGGAGAAAGTTTCGGACTGACCTATGTATCGGCTACAATGGGTTCTGTTTTGATCTCAACAATTCCGGTGGTTGCCACAATAGGAGCATGGATAATATTCAAGGAAAGACTTAAGGTCATAAATTATGCAGGTATAATTGTATCGTTCACAGGTATTCTAATATTTGTTCTTAGCAGGGAAGGGACCCTTAGTTTCGACCTGAAAGGATTAATCCTTTTAATAGTTGCCATCTTTTCTGCTTCTGGATATAATCTGACATTAAGCAGACTGGTCGGAAACTATAATCCGGTTTTTATTGTAATTACCCAGAATACTATTGGTGCAATTCTCTTTTTACCAGTATTTCTTTTTTCTGATTTAAAACACCTGCTGAGTTCACCTATCAGTTTCAATTCCCTGATACCAGTTATTGAACTGTCAGTTTTCGCCTCATGCGGCGCATTTATTTTGTTCGCATATTCAGTTAGGAATATGGGGATAACCAGGGCTAATGTCTTTACCTACTTCATTCCTATTTTCACGGCTTTCTTTTCGTTTTTAATACTGGGTGACAGGTTGACAATTCAGAATATAATAGGAATTGCCGTGGTAATTTCAGGCCTGATAATGTCGCAGATAAACGGGCGGTCCAAAAAAAGCGATGAGGCAGTTATACTTACAGGAAAGACAGCCTGATATTTCAGTTCCCTGCCGGTTCATTTTGAAAATATCCCAGCCTGAAACCTGCCGGTAAAAATTATATATTTACATTTATGATCACACGATGATAAAACAATTAATAAGCATATCACTTTTCTTTATGCTTCCGGGACTATCATTTTCACAGACCGGGGGAGATAATATATATGAGTTTCTCAACCTGACTCATTCCGGGCGAATAGCATCGCTTGGAGGCTCAAATATTTCACTGACCGGTATTAATCTGAATTTTGCATATAATAATCCTGCACTACTTGATTCACAGATGGATAAAAGTCTCGTGTTAAACTATTCAAACTATTTTGCGGATATTAACTATGGCCTTGCAATGTACTCACGATCACTTCAAAGATCAGGAAATATTGCCGGAGGAATAACTTATCTGAATTATGGTTCCTTTACTGAAACAGATGCTTCAGGAAATATTACAGGTTCTTTCAGCGCTTCAGAAACGGCTTTTTCGGTAATCTATTCATACGAACTGGATTCAGCGTTTTCGTTGGGGATAAATTTTAAGCCTGTGTTATCCCATCTTGAAAAATACACTTCATTTGGAATCGCTTTCGATTTCGGTGCATCGTGGCACAATCCTGAAAATCTTTTGTCGGCAGGTCTGGTGATAAGGAATATTGGTTATCAGGTTACAACCTATGCCGGTGAAACAAGAGGTAATCTTCCCCTGGAAATACTGGCCGGAGTATCAGCAAGGCTGGCACATGCCCCATTCAGATTCTCACTTACTCTGAGACATCTTGAAAAATATGACCTTACATACCAGTACACAGAATCAGGTGAAGAATCCGGTTCTGAAACATCAGAAATCTTTGAAAATATGATGAGACATATTATAATAGGTGCAGAGATAATACCACATAAAAACTTCTACCTCAGCCTGGGATACAATCATCAGAGGAGAAGCGAACTGCAGACAGAATCAAAAGTTGCAGGAACTGGATTCACATGGGGATTCGGATTTAACTCTTCGTTGCTAAGTATGGAATTCGGCCAGGCATCGTATCATCTCGCCGGATCATCGAACCATATATCGCTGATAATGTATCCAGGTCTTTTGTACAAAAAAATCACAGGCCCCTGAACCAGACTGCTGGCGGAGGCTTTTAGAAAATGATTACCTTTATGTCCCCTTACCGGGATTTAAGGGTGAAAATAATTATGGACAAAAAACTGATAATTGCAATTGATGGTTATTCATCATGCGGTAAGAGCTCTTTTGCAAAGGCAATTGCCAGGGAGATGAATTATATATATATTGATAGCGGAGCCATGTATCGTGCAGTAACCCTATATTGTCTCAGAAAAGGTTATATCGGGAAAGGCGATCTTAAAATGCGCAGTATACTGGAGGACATTAAATTAATACATATCTGCTTTGTATATAATTCTGACGTCCTTGAATATGAAACCTATCTGAATTCAGAAAATGTTGAGAGTGAAATAAGGGGAATTGAAGTGTCATCTCATGTCAGCAGGATAAGCCAGATCCCGGAAGTTCGTGCCCGCATGGTTGAATTACAGAGACAGATAGGCGTTTTTAAAGGTATTGTCATGGATGGAAGGGATATCGGTACAGTTGTGTTTCCTGATGCTGATCTGAAGATCTTTATGACTGCCTCTGTTGAAATCAGGAGTAAAAGAAGGTTTGACGAGCTCAGGAACAAGAACGTTGAAATTGGATTTGAGGAAGTTAAAAGAAATATTATTGCCAGGGATATAGCCGATGAAAACAGGGATATTAGTCCATTGAGAAGAGCCGATGATGCTATAGTACTGGATAACAGTCGTATGACTGTGGTGCAACAGATGGAATGGGTTATGAAAATTATCAGGAATAAGATAAATGCTGGTTGAAATTGATAAAAGGTCAGGATTTTGTTTTGGTGTGAGGAATGCGGTTGAAATAGCTGAAAATGCATTACTGCGCGGAGAAAAGGTATTCTCACTCGGACCAATAGTCCATAACGACAAGGAGATGGAGCGTCTGTTATCCCTGGGCCTGATTACTATCAATCATGAGGAATTCAGAAAGCTGCAAAATTGCAACGTACTTGTGCGTGCACATGGAGAACCTCCAGAGACATATCTTACAGCTGAAAAAAATAATATAAGGATCATTGAGGCAACATGCCCGATAGTAAAGAAGCTGCAGTCAAAAATCAGTGAAACCTGGATGAATTTGAAAAAAGATAACGGACAGGTGGTAATTTACGGTAAACCGGGTCATGCTGAGGTAATTGGCTTGCTGGGCCAAACCAATAATGAAGGCATTCTGATAACCGGGCCCGCTGACATAAACAAGATTGATGTTTCCCGCAGGATTGCCCTGTTTTCTCAGACAACAATGGACATAAATGAGTATAACTATATTAAAAAGCTGGTATATAAAAAGATGAAAGACCTTGGGCTTTTAGATCCAGATCAAAACTTGGAGTTAAACAATACTGTTTGCGGTCAGGTGTCAAACAGGGAATCTCATCTTAAAGTTTTTGCCAGAAATCACGATATTATAATTTTCGTAAGCGGAATAGAGAGCTCTAACGGCAGGATGCTGTATGCAGCCTGTAAAAGCGTAAATCCTGATACTTATTTTGTTTCCTCACCTGAAGAAATTGACAGTTCTTGGTTTAAGGGGAAGAGTTCAGCCGGGATTTGCGGCGCAACATCAACACCAAAATGGCTTATCGAAAAAATAAGGGATCTTATCCTGGATATATAACTGTGTATCAAACTATTAATCAGAATTAACCAGCAACTTGAATTAATTTAACTAAATAAGAATGATAAAGTCAAAAGTCTATTTCACTGACCTGAGGACCAAACCATCGGTAAATCTCCTTAAAAAGCTTGAAAATCTTATTGTAAAGGCAGGTATTGACAGAATTGATCTTCATAAGAAAATTGTTGCATTGAAGATCCATTTCGGCGAGCCGGGAAACCTAGCATATTTACGGCCTAATTATGCCGCTCACATTGTCAAATATCTTAAATCGAAAGGTGCAGTTCCCTTTCTGACCGATTGCAATACCCTTTATTGGGGCCGCCGCTCAAATGCTCCATCGCACATTGAAGCAGCATTCGAAAATGGATTCAATCCGATTTCGGCCGGATGCCCGGTAATTATCGCCGATGGAATCAAAGGGACTGAGTTCAGGGAAATTGAAGTAAACCTGGATCTGTGTAAATCAGCAAAAATAGGTTCCTCAATCGCTGATGCCGATGTAATTATTTCACTTAATCATTTTAAGGGACATGAACTTACGGGTTTTGGAGGAGCACTGAAGAATCTTGGTATGGGGTGCGCCTCTGTAGGCGGTAAATTATTTCTTCATTCAGGCTCTTCCCCAAAGATATATGCAAAGAACTGCACAGGATGCAGAGTGTGTGAAAAGTACTGCGCACATGATGCCATAAAGGTTGGAAAGGACAAAATCGCACATATCGACTATGAAAAGTGTGTAGGATGCGGACAATGTGTCGCCGTATGCCAGTATGATGCCTCCAGGGTTGTATGGCAAAGCACCTCAGAAAAAGTCTGCAAGAGAACTGCAGAATATGCCTATGCCACTGTAAAGGATAAGCCTGCGTTCCATATCAACTTCATTATGAATGTTTCACCTGAATGTGATTGCTGGGACTCGAATGATTATCCCATTGTACCCGACATCGGGATTGCTGCATCCTTTGATCCTGTAGCCATCGATAAGGCATGTGCTGAAATGGTTACAGCAGCTCCTGCTCTTCCGGGTAGCAAAATTATGGATGTAAATAGTAAAGAAGATATGAGAGGCGAGGATAAATTCAGGCATGCACACTCCGATACTTACTGGCAGTCCGGAATTGAGCACGGGGTAAAGATAGGTCTGGGGAGTATTGATTATGAAGTAATTACTGTCTGAACGACTAGATCTTGTTTTATTTATTTAACTATGTAACTAACTTTGCCCTTCAATTAAACAAGCCGAAATGAATGCAAAAACAAATATTGCCAGGCTTTCTGTCTTTTCAAACACTTTACTGATAGTGATGAAGCTGATTGTAGGTATTATAAGCGGATCAGTGAGTATTATATCGGAGGCTATCCATTCGTCTATGGATCTATTGGCTGCTGTTATAGCATTTTTCGCAGTAAGGGTTTCTGATGTTCCCCCTGATTCAAAACATCCCTACGGACATGGAAAGGTCGAAAATATCTCAGGAGTAATTGAGGGTATTCTTATCCTGGTCGCCGCTATTATGATTATAATAGAAGCAGTAAAGAAACTGTTTGGTGAATCCTTCGAGCTGGAATCAATATGGATAGGTTCTCTTGTAATGATAATTTCTGCAATCGTCAATACCATTGTCTCACGAAAATTGTATAAAGTAGCGCATGAGACAAATTCAGTTGCTCTTGAGGCAGATGCATTGCATCTTAAAACCGATGTCTATACTTCACTGGGTGTTGCATTAGGATTGGGACTTATAATTGTTACAGGCATTAAATGGCTTGATCCTGTTGTGGCAATCCTGGTTGCCCTGTTCATAATAAAAGAATCATATAATCTCATCAGCAGGGCATTTTCACCTCTGCTCGACACAGCCTGGGGAGATGCTGAAATAGAAGACCTTGAAAGAAGACTTAACAAAATGGAAGTCAATTATCATGACCTGAGGACCCGCGTGGCAGGAAATTACAAGTTTGTTGACATTCACATTGAGATCCCTGAAAGTGAATCAGTTGGAAACGCTCACAGTTACTGTGACAAAATTGAAGATTCGCTGAAAAGTGTATACTCCAATCTGACAGTAACTATACATGTGGAGCCACGATCAAGCACTTAATTGGTTAACCTTATTTCAGATATTTTAATCTCAGACTGTTACTTACCACACTGACACTGCTTAATGCCATTGCTGCACCGGCGATCATGGGATTTAGCAGAAACCCATTTACCGGATAAAGGACTCCCGCAGCAATAGGAATTCCGATCACATTATAAATAAAAGCCCAGAAAAGATTCTGTCTTATCGTTTTGACTGTATTGCGGCTTAATCGTATTGCGGCAGGAATAACAGAAAGATCGTTGCTTATAATTGTCATTTTTGCAGCATCTATGGCTATATCTGAACCCTTGCCCATGGCAATACTTATATCGGCTGTTGCCAGAGCCTGGCTGTCATTTATACCATCTCCCACCATTCCGACAATTTTCCCCTGTTCCTGAAGGTTATTAATGAATTCAGCCTTGTCCGATGGCATCATCTCTGCTTTATAATTCTGAATACCCGCTTTTTTTGCAACTGCTTCAGCTGTTTTTTTATTGTCACCGGTAACGAGATATACTTCAATACCCATTTCACCCAGCTTTTTAACAGTTTCCGGAGATGTTTTTCTGATCCTATCAGAAACTGACAGGACCGCAAGAACATTTTTTCTGTCAGCGAAACAAACTGACGTACAAGCATCTGCTTCCCATTTTTCAATAATCTCAATCATCTCCTGGTCTATTTTGATGCCATTCTCGTGCATAAGTTTTAGTTGTCCTGCATAATATTGTTGCATTCGAAACTTCCCGGTAATTCCCTTACCCGTAATGCTTACCACGTCGGTCACAGGAACAGGTTCAGCTGAATCCTCCAGATATCTTACAACAGCTTCAGCCAGCGGATGTTCAGATAATCTTTCAAGGCTGAACAGCATGTTTCGCCCTGCGATTTTATCCTCATCTTTCCTCCATTCAATTTTCTCGACTGTCGGTTTTCCTTCCGTAACTGTTCCTGTTTTATCGAATACCAGAGTGTTCATCTTATGAGCAATTTCGAGTGCTTCGGCATCTTTAATGAGAATATTATTTTCTGCTCCTTTCCCAATTCCGACCATAATTGCAGTTGGTGTTGCAAGGCCAAGAGCGCATGGACAAGCAATTACAAGGACCGTGATCATAGAAAGCAGACCCTGCACAAATCCGTTTTCTCCTCCCGAAATCCACCAGACTAACAGCGTGATAATTGAAATCCCGACAACTACAGGCACAAATATTCCGGCAATCCTGTCAACCAGTTTCTGAACAGGAGCCTTACTGCCCTGGGCTTCCTGCACGAGCCTGATAATACTGCTCAGAAGAGTCTCAGATCCTACTTTTTCAGCAACGATCCGAAAGGTACCTTTCTGATTTACAGTCCCGGCAAAGACATAAGAATCCTTCTCTTTTAAAACTGGTACCGGCTCACCTGTAATCATGCTTTCATCAACAAAACTGTTACCTTCCGTAATTTTCCCATCGACAGGTATTTTGTCTCCGGATTTTATCAGAATTATGTCACCAGGTTTAATCTTTGTCACCAGAAATTCTCTTATTTCACCATCAGGAAGTACTTTGAAAACGGTCTTCGGCTGCAATCCGATAAGCTTTTTTATCGCAGAAGATGTGTTAGCCTTTGCACCCTCTTCTAGAAGCTTTCCCAGCATTACCAGTGCAATTACCACCCCTGAAGCCTCAAAATAAACATGAGCATGCAAACCCCTGTTTTCCCAGACCTCGGGTAAAAGTGTATTAAATACACTAAAAACGTATGCTATGCCTGTACTAAGAGCAACAAGAGTATCCATTGTTGCATTGCCATGTCTGATCTGCTTCCATGCATTAATAAAGAAGGTGCGTCCGAATCGGAATACTATTGGCGTTGCCAGAGCCCACATTATATAACTGGCGTATGGCAGATTCATAAAGATCATGCCTATCAACACCAATGGTACTGACAGGACAATTGCCCAAATTGTCCTGCTTTTCAGCGAATTGTATCGTTTTTGCTGAATATTTTCAAGCTCTTCCCTGGCATTTTCAGTTTCGTCAATTATCAGATCGTACCCGGCCGATGCAACGGCCTCTTTAAGATCGAGAGGTTTGACAATTGTGGGATTGAATTCAAGAGTTGCGATCTGAGATGCCAGGTTGACATAGGCTTTTACAACACCCGGTTGTTTTTTAAGCGTTGTTTCAATATTTGTTGCACATGAAGCGCACGACATACCTGTGACAGGAAATTGTTTCTTAATAATTTTCTGGTCAGTACTTTCTGTATGTGATGCCTCTTTCATAAATCACCGGGATTAATAAACAGAGAGTAAATCAAATAATGCCTCATCTGTTCCCTTAATTAATGACAACAATTGAGGCGCATCAAAGTTATGAAAAAACAGCCGGAATTATTTTAATGGTGCTTACCTCTTATTAATCTGATAATTAAGGCGGTCAGCCTGAAAATTCCAAAAACGATACCTGAAAGAATCAACAGAATGCCAATGGTGAGCCAGAACGGACGGTCAAGGATGACCAGGATGAATCTGATAAGATTATTTGTTTTCTTCTGTTTTTCAATTTCGATAGAGATATCAGGGGCCTTTTGATTAAAGTCAATTTTTTTGATATTTTCCAAAAAACCTTTCTGAACCGATGTTTCCAGGCAGAAAACAACTATTTCATCAGTTAGTTTTGAAGCTATTATGAGATCCCTTTCTAATTTGTCCCAGGTCAGCGCTGCCAGTTCAAAGCCTTCAATTTTTACTCCACCACCTGTACTTCCCAGAGCAATGGGCATATTGTCGGTATGATATAGTGGGATAATTGCAGGATTACCCAGTCCGCTGGTATACGACATAGGAATCTCCTTTTCGGTTTCAATATCAACAATACCCAGAAGCTTTTGAAGGGATTTGGTTTTTTTTGCTCTCTCCTCAAACAAAAATGGAATGATATAGCTTTCAACAAGATATCCGTCAGCTTTCATGGATGAAATTAGTTTCTGATAAATCACAGTCGCACTATTAAGTGATTTATTGTCATAGAGTCTTTTGTATGCTTTCCAGCCAAACTTCCAGGGATGAGTCATTAATAGCTTCGCGTCGTTCATGTCAGGTTCAAGATCAAGGCCTATTCCTTCCCATTTTATCTGGTTTTCTGCGGTCCATTTTTTAAAATCTTCATATCGGTTTTGGGCTTTAATACCATTATACATATTGAACCAGTAGCCATCTTCTTCAGGAAGAAGCAACCAGGCATATACCGGAATGCCAGCCTGATTCAATCTTTTAATTGTGGTTGTTCTATCTTTTCCAAAATCATGCAATCCTATTCTTATTGAAATCCTCATCGCAGAAAGCTCATTTATCAGAGATGAATCTGAAAAAAGAATGGTGAATTCTTTTTCGGGCAGTTCACAAAAAAATGAGAGATGAGGTTTACCTCCGAAGACAATGTTTACTAAAACTAAAAAACTGAACAGTAAAGCAGTCCTTTTCATATTACAAATCAGTTAAAGAAATAATATTCTAATCTTATTCTGTGATAAAACACGAGGCCGGCAGATTTGCTCCGTTGAAAAGGTTAGGTGTCGCTGTATTGCTCCATGCAAAACGAACCACCGCCGGTAATTTAACTTTCCCGGAACTGACGAGTACCTTTTCTCCTCTTATTTTGACATCAGCAGGATAGAAAACCCTGTCTTCGCCTGCAATTTCAAAGCATGTTAATTTGTCTCCGGCAGAATGGAGACCTTTACTATGCTGAAATGAAATTATTGCCTTGTTTTTATCAATGACCATATCCTTATACAGTGGTCCGGAGTCTTCAATTTCCCTGGTTTTGTAATATCTGTTTAAAGCCAGATTAGCAAAACGCACGGCAGCATCATGCTTGTTTTTCGGGTGAATATTGGTTGTATCTCCTATATCGCTTAACACAATCATCCCTGTATTAGGAACTTCAAGGACTTTTCGCTGTGCATCCCTTACCTCTACACCTTCAAACTTGTTGTTGTACCTGTAAGGTGCAATCTGAGCGAAGTAAAACGGGAAATCATATCCCCATTTTGTTCTCCAGCTCTTTATTAAACAGGAAAGAATTTCTTTATAAGCATAAGCATTAATAGTATTCGCTTCACCCTGGTACCATAAAACTCCGGCGATCTGAAAGGGCACCAGGGGTGAAATCATCGAATTATATATTCTTCCCGGTTCAACTGGTCCCCAGGGTACAGGTTTTTGTTTTGTTGCGGCTTCCTTCAGAAAACTGTTGTTTTCGATTACTTCTTCAGGCATCCATGATTCGGCCGGCGTGCCGCCCCAGCTTGTATTTATTATTCCTATGGGGACTCCCAGTTCCTTAAACAGAAATTTAGCAAAGAGATAGCCGATGGCGCTGAAACTGCGCATTGTTTCAGGCATACAGGCTGACCATTCTCCTGTAAAATGATCCTGAGGATAAAGTGATGTGCTGTGGAAAACTGTAAATAACCTGATCTGAGGGTAACTGGCGTTCTTAATCTCCTCGTCGCCATTTGTTATTCCGCTCTGGGCTGACCATTCCATATTAGACTGTCCGGAACATAACCATACTTCTCCTATCAGTACATTTTTTAATAATATCTCATTATACCCTTTAAGAGTAATAGTAAAAGGGCCTCCTGCTGCAGGAGTTTTAAGGGTTGTTCTCCACGTTCCCTGGCTGCCAACGTTAACTATGATTTCCTTATCGAGCCAGTCAGCAATTATT
>JGI11641J44799_10000560_pt1 | contig 11317 bp, 10 predicted proteins | sample WetSurSiteA1Bulk_FD_44799 | JGI IMG/M metagenome (IMG submission 44799) | reverse complement strand
AAGCAGCATGTGTTCATTGAAGCGATCTGACGAAGAATTGCAATGCGGGCAGGATGTGCCATTGCTTTTGCAATTTTTGCAAGTCGGATATCTTCTTTAGCATATTTTTCTCTTTTTACAGAAGCCATTATATTATTTATTTACGTATTTCGTAAATATACGAATTAAATAAAAATAGTCACAGAATTTTTCTTAATATGTATTTAAATCACCAGATTGTTGGCAATTACATGGTTCTTAGTTTATCCACGTATAAATAATATAGGATTCACAATTTTTTTTAACTTTGGACGCTTTATATTCTGCTAATAATCTAAAGGTGACAGAAATACTCAAACCATACGGTGAAAAACAGAAAGCTTTCGATAAAAGGTATCTCGAAATGGCTCTTATCTGGGCGCAGAATTCATATTGTGTACGAAGACAGGTCGGGGCACTGATTGTAAAGGGTAAAATGATCATTTCCGACGGGTATAACGGAACTCCTGCAGGATTTGAAAATATATGTGAAGATGAAAACAATATAACCAAACCTTATGTTCTTCATGCTGAAGCAAATGCCATTACAAAAGTTGCCAAATCAAATAATTCGAGTGAAGATTCAACGTTGTATGTTACAACCTCACCTTGCATGGAATGCTCCAAACTTATAATTCAGTCCGGAATAAGAAGAGTTGTCTATTGCAACCGTTATCATAACACCGATGGACTTGATCTTCTGAAGCGAGCCGGAATCGAATTGGTATATATTGATCCTGAAAATGACATATATGAAATACAATAATACAACCAGAAGCGTAATTCTCCCATTGTTGATGGCTGTTTCACTCGTGGCCGGAATTCTGATAGGTGTTTATCTTCAGGGCAGAAATCAGGCCTCTCCTCAGCCAGGTTTCAGGATCAGAAATGACAAAATAAACAGTATTCTGAATGTTATAGAATCGGATTACGTTGATACTGTTAACCGAAGTGAACTCGTTGAAGCTGCAATACCTGCAATTCTGAAAAAACTTGATCCGCATTCAGTGTATATCCCAGCAAAAGACCTTGTCCGTGCAAACGAACCTTTACAGGGGAATTTTGACGGCATCGGGATCTCATTTAACATGCTTACTGATACCATCCTGGTTATCAGTACCATTCCCGGAGGCCCCTCAGAAAAGATCGGATTACAGGCCGGAGATAAAATCATCTATGTTAATGATTCCCTTGTAGCTGGAAAACAGCTTAGCGATGAAAAGGTCATGGGAATGCTTAAAGGCCCTCGTGGAACAGTGGTAAATATTAAACTGCTCAGAAAAGGTTACAAAGATCTGATCCCCTTTGAGATAACACGCGATAAGATCCCAATCTACAGTGTCGATATAAGCTATATGATCGATAGTAATACAGGGTACATTAAGATCAATAATTTTGCAGTAACCACATACGATGAGTTTATGAAAAGCCTGCAGGATCTTAAGGCTAAAGGTATGACAGATCTGATACTTGACCTGAGGGAGAATTCGGGTGGAGTAATGGAAGCAGCAACAAAAATCGCCAACCAGTTCCTCAGGGAGGGACAGATGATAGTGTATACCCTTGGAAGATCTCAGCCAAAAAATGAAGCAAGGGCGACAGGGAAAGGGGAGTTTGAGACAGGAAATCTTGTCCTTCTGATTGATGAATGGAGTGCTTCAGCAAGCGAAATACTTGCCGGAGCAATACAGGACAATGACAGGGGAACAATAATTGGCAGACGTTCGTTTGGGAAAGGGCTGGTTCAGGAACCAGTTCCTTTTGCTGACGGATCTGGATTGAGACTTACAATTGCTCGTTATTATACCCCTACCGGCAGGTCAATTCAAAAACCTTATAACAACGGATTCGATGAGTATTTCGACGATTTAAACTCAAGGTACGAACATGGTGAATTTGAAGTATCTGACAGCATTCATTTTGCCGACTCGCTAAAGTTTACCACCCCTGCAGGAAAGACAGTCTACGGTGGTGGTGGGATAATGCCTGATATATTTGTACCGGTTGATACTACAGGACGCTCACCTTATTTCCTGGCGGTCAGACCACTTATTTACAGGTTTGCTCTTAAATATACTGAAAACAACAGGGAGGTACTTAAGAAGTTTACTGAGGCCAATGAGATGGAAAAGTACCTGAATAAGCAGGTACTGCTTGATCAGTTTATAGATTTTGCTTCAAAGAACGGTGTGAAAAAGGATCCTGAAGGAATAAGGGTCTCAGGTTCGGTAATTAATATCCAGTTGAAAGCATATATTGCCCGTAATATTCTCGACAACAAGGGATTTTATCCGATATGGAAAGAGTTGGATACTACTCTAAAATATGCGATTGACTACCTTAATAAATGACCTGTTCCGGTACAGTTAATAATGGATTTTAGTCGTGTAGTGTGCTCGTGCGATCAAATTACAAAATCTCCTCCCGGCAGGGGTTGGAATGGGTTTTTAGCTGAACATCAGTTTATTCCTTTAATAAAATCGATCAGGATCTTTGCTGAAAGATCCTCTTCCTCGACAAATCCCATATGCCCGGAATTCTCCAGGACCTGAAGCTTTGCGTTTCCAGGAAGTTTCACCTTTTTGGAGATTGTTTCGCTGGAAATATAAACATCCTTTTTCCCAAGTATCCATAAGCATGGCACCTTGCCGGCTTCCATAACCGACAGTCTCGAAGGCCGCAACATAAGCCCGTTCAAAACTGCAATAATACATTCATCCTGAATTGTTGATGCAATATCTTTGGATCGTTGTACTGCTTCACGGAATTTAATAAGATTCTCAGGGGCGAATAAAGTAGAAATATTCATCGGATAAATCAGGTATTTCTTGCCTGACCTTACTATTCTTATATCCATTTCTCTTTTCTGGACTACCTCCGGCGAGTCTGCAAAAGGATGAGAATGGAAAAGGCAGTAGCCCTTAAGAATTTCAGGATAGAGTTCCAAAAAAGCAAGAGTGACATATCCGCCCATAGAATGACCTGTAAGAAAAACTTTCTTAATGTTCAGATTATCAAGCAATCCTTTAACAGCTCCGGCCATAAACTCCATGGAATGACTTTCATCATACAATTTAGAAAGTCCATGTCCCGGAAGATCGATGGAGATAACACGGAATCTCTCGGCAAGTTTCTTCCCGAATCCCGACCAGATTTCCGATGTCTCGAGGTACCCGTGAAGAAGGATCACCGTTTCTCCTTCACCTGTATCAGAATAGTAGATCTTTCCCCCATTGTAAAGAATGTAATATTTCATAGCTAATGTAAATATTTTGATTACAATGAAACATAAACACACCCTGCCATGAAAACAACCCTGGAATAAATATAGTTCATAATAACGATTGCTAATATGACCAAATAATTATATTTTTATCACGATGTTTCTTCTCAACTGAAAAAGACCTTTTAAATATTTCATCTCCCATGGACAAAGTTATCTTTTCCTCTATTTCCAAAAAGTTTATTATGGCACTGGCAGGACTATTCCTCCTGTTATTTCTGCCTGTCCATTTAATAATTAATTTGATGCTTCTAAAAAGTGATCCTGAACCTTTCAACAAAGCGGCACATTTTATGGCGACTTTTCCGTTAGTTAAGATAGTTGAAATTTTCCTGATAGCCGCTATATTTATTCACATTTCCTGGGGTATTCTTTTACAGATTCAGAACTGGCTGGCACGTCCGGTAGGATATGTAAGTGGCAATAAATCACAAACTTCATTCTTTTCAAAGTTCATGATCTGGACAGGTGCATCAGTACTGACTTTTCTGGTTATCCATTTCTTTAACTTTTATTTTATTAAGCTTGGACTGGTCAAGGGCAATCCCGAGGACTTTTATTCTCTTGCCCATCAGCTTTTTAAGATCCCGGCCTACAATTATATCTATCTTGCTTGTTTTGTATTGCTGGGACTTCATCTATTTCACGCTTTCTCCTCTGCATTCCAGACTCTCGGACTTAATCACAGAATCTGGACTCCTGTTGTAAAAGTAATTGCATGGATTTATGCAATTTTGATACCCTTAAGTTTCGCTTTTATTTCAATAACTATCTGGCAATTCAGGTAGGAAAAACCTTACAATATGGTAAAACTTGATTCAAAGATACCCGATGGTCCACTTGCACAAAAATGGACCAAATATAAAGCTTCTGTTAGGCTTGTAAATCCAGCCAATAAAAAGAAACTTGACATTATCGTAGTAGGAACTGGATTATCGGGAGCCGGGGCTGCTTCAGCCCTTGGTGAACTTGGCTACAGTGTCAAAAACTTCTGTTACCAGGATTCTCCACGCCGGGCTCATTCAGTCGCTGCTCAGGGCGGAATCAACGCTGTAAAGAATTATCAGAATGACGGAGACAGCATTTACCGGCTCTTTTATGATATGATCAAAGGTGGAGATTACAGGGCACGTGAAGCTAATGTTTACAGGGCGGCTGAGGTAAGTAATCAGGTTATTGACCATTATACTGCCCTTGGAGTGCCTTTCGCACGTGATTACGGAGGAACACTGGATACACGCTCCTTCGGAGGAGTACAGGTATCCCGAACATTCTATGCAAAAGGACAGACCGGCCAGCAGTGTCTTCTGGGGTGCTATTCTTCCCTGAACAGGCAGATCAAAAAAGGAAACGTGGTAATGTACCCGAGAAGGGAGATGCTCGATCTGGTTGTTATCGGGGGAAAAGCAAGAGGCATCATAACACGTAACCTTATTACAGGAGAGATTGAACGGCATTCAGCTCACGCAGTAGTTCTTGCGACAGGAGGATATGGTACAGTTTATTATCTCTCAACACTTGCTGTAAATTCAAATGCCTCCGCCGCCTGGAAAGCGCACAGGAAGGGAGCTTTTTTTGCAAATCCGAGTTTTATCCAGATCCATCCTACCTGTATTCCCCAGTTAAACCAGTTTCAGTCAAAACTGACACTTATGTCGGAATCGCTCAGGAACGACGGAAGAATATGGGTTCCAAAGGTAAAAGGAGATCAAAGACCTGCCAATTCAATTCCCGAAGAAGAAAGGGATTATTTTCTCGAGCGAAGATATCCGGCTTTCGGGAACCTTGTTCCCAGGGATGTTGCCTCGAGGGCTGCAAAAGAACGATGTGATGCAGGTTATGGTGTAGGTCAGACAGGTCTTGCCGTGAACCTTGATTTCAGAGATTCAATCAAAAAGCAGGGCAGGAAGGCAATTGAGAACAAGTATGGAAATCTGTTTGAAATGTACCATACAATAACAGGTATAGATCCATATGAAGAACCAATGAGGATCTATCCGGCGGGACATTATACTATGGGTGGCCTGTGGGTAGATTATGAACTAATGACGACAATTCCGGGACTTTATGCAATCGGGGAATCGAACTTTTCGGATCACGGTGCAAACCGGCTTGGAGCAAGCTCGCTTATGCAGGCAGCAGGAGACGGCTATTTTATTCTTCCAAATACGATCAGTAACTACCTGGCTGATGAGATTCGGATCGCCAGGATAAAAACTGATACTCCTGAATTCGAAGAGGCAGAAAAAGCAGCTGTTGAGAGGCTTAATAAATTACTCTCTGTTAAAGGCAACCAGACTGCTGCTTCATTCCATAAAAGACTCGGCAAGATAATGTGGGATTATTGCGGAATGACAAGAAATGAGGAAGGGCTCAAAAAAGCCCTGACGCTTATTAGCGACTTAAAAAAAGAGTTCTGGAGCGATCTGAAAGTAACAGGCGTCATAAATGAGCTCAATCCTGAACTTGAAAAAGCAGGAAGGGTAGCTGATTATTTTGAACTCGCTGAACTACTTGTCAATGATGCGCTTGACAGGAAAGAATCATGCGGCGCTCACTTCAGGGAAGAATATCAGACTCCTGATGGCGAGGCAAAGCGCAACGATGAAAAATATGCTTATGTCGCTGCATGGGAATACAACGGAGAAAATAACCCACATATCCTTCATAAGGAAGAGCTGAAATTTGAAGAGGTTGAGATGAAGGAGAGGAGCTATAAGTAATGTATTATTTATTATAGATGATAGGCGATGTTAATGTCGGCCGGTCATGCAGTCGTTCAATCATGTGGTCAAAAACTGATCACAGGTTTGTTTTATGGACTTAATGACCTCAAAACCGAGAGACCACAAGACTTCTAAATTAAGTATAAAGAGTTAAAACCAAGATAAAATGAACCTGATATTAAAGATCTGGCGTCAGAAGAATGCAAAAGCAAAGGGAACATTTGCTACTTATAAAATGGAAGAGGTATCTCCCGAAATGTCGTTCCTTGAAATGCTTGATGCACTTAATAAAAAGCTTGTTGAGGAAGATAAGGATCCGGTTGCTTTTGATCATGATTGCCGTGAAGGCATTTGCGGATCTTGCGGGATGTATATAAACGGGCATCCTCATGGACCAGTACCGGCAGTTACCACTTGCCACCTGTCGATGAGATATTTTCAAGATGGCGATACAATCTGGATTGAACCCTGGAGAGCTAAGCCTTTCCCTGTTATCAGGGATCTGATTGTCGACAGAAGTGCATTCGACAAGATCCAGACAGCAGGAGGATTCATTTCGATAAATACCGGAGCGGCTCCGGAAGCAAATTCAATCCTTGTGCCGAAAGTGAATTCTGATGATGCTTTTGATTCTGCAATATGCATCGGCTGCGGCGCATGTGTGGCTGCCTGCAAAAATGCCTCGGCAATGTTGTTTGTATCGGCAAAAATCTCCCAGTTTGCCCTGCTGCCTCAGGGCCGAATCGAAGCAAAAGAAAGAGTTAGGGCAATGGTAGTAAAAATGGATGAGCTTGGGTTTGGGAATTGCTCTAATACAGGGGCATGTGAAGCAGAATGCCCGAAACAAATCAAGCTCACAAATATTGCAAGACTGAACAGGGAATATTTTAAAGCTTATTAGTGTTCAACATCAATAAAGAAATAGCCGATAATTATTAAATGATTATGGTGGGACAATCGACTCAATTGAGATATGTAATCTGGCTTTCTGTCGTGGCTTCCCTCGGGGGATTTCTTTTTGGTTATGATACCGCAGTAATATCAGGTACGGTGGACCAGGTTTCCACACAGTTTAATCTTGATGATATTACAAAAGGATGGTATGTGGGATGTGCACTTGTCGGATCGATTGCTGGTGTATTGTTCGCCGGATCGATGAGCGACAAATTCGGACGTAAAATTGTTATGCTGCTTTCCTCTGTGTTATTCTCACTTTCAGGCATAGGGTGCATGTTTTCTGGTGATATCACTCAACTGGTAATTGCCAGGATAATAGGTGGTGTTGGCATCGGAGTAGCATCAGTAGTTTCTCCTTTGTACATTGCTGAAGTTTCGATCCCGAGTTACAGGGGTCGGCTTGTATCATTGTACCAGCTTGCTATCACCGTAGGCTTTCTTGGAGCCTACCTTGCCAATTACGGGTTACTTCAACATTCAGAAACACTTCTTGACCAGGGAATAACAGCTGGTTTGAGCGGAAAAATTTTCGCCACAGAAGTATGGAGAGGGATGCTGGGAATGGAAACTTTACCGGCACTTTTGTTTTTTATCGCTCTCTTCCTTATCCCCGAAAGCCCCAGATGGCTTATTGTTAAAAAGTTGGAACCCAAAGCTTCAAACATACTAAAGAGGATTTACGGTGAAAAGGAAGCCGAAAATCAGATTATCAATGTTAAAAACCTGATCGCCATGGAAACAAAGTCAGATTGGAGCATGCTGCTGCAACCGGGCTTTCGTCTTGCCCTTTTTATTGGTGTTGCACTTGCAATGCTTGGCCAGTTCATGGGGGTGAACGCAGTGCTTTACTATGGACCGACCATCTTTATGGAGAGCGGATTGTCAAGTGGTGATTCTTTGTTTTATCAGGTACTTGTCGGTCTTGTTAATATGCTGACAACCGTCCTGGCTCTTGTCATTATTGATAAAGTCGGACGAAAACAACTTGTTTACTGGGGGGTTTCAGGAATGATAATTACCCTGATTCTCATTGGAATATATTTCAATTACAGTGAGTCACTGAATCTTCCGCATGTATTTCTTTTAATATTTTTCCTCCTGTATATTTTTTTCTGTGCAATTTCAATATGTGCCGTGATTTTTGTTCTGCTCTCAGAAATGTATCCTGTAAAAGTCAGAGGTGCAGCTATGTCAATTGCAGGACTTTCGCTCTGGATCGGGACATACCTCATTGGTCAGCTTACACCATGGATGCTCTCGACGCTTTCCCCTGCAGGTACATTCTGGCTCTTTGCGCTGATGTGCATTCCATACATCATGATAGTATGGAAACTGTTACCGGAAACAACTGGAAAATCGCTTGAAGAGATAGAAGAAATGTGGATTTTAAAAGGGAAAAACCTAAAAAGAGATAGTTAATTATGGATGTTAAATATTTGACCAGTCTTTACAGGGATGAACTGCTGGATAATATCGTTCCATTCTGGCTTACAAAATCCCAGGACAATCATTACGGAGGTTATTTTACCTGTCTCGACAGGGTCGGAAATGTTTTCGACACTGATAAGTTTGTATGGCTGCAGGGCCGTGAGGTATGGCTTTTCTCAATGCTCTGCAATAATCTGGAAAATAAACCTGAATGGCTGGAATGTGCAAAACAGGGTGGTGAGTTTCTGAAAAAGTACGGACATGACGGGAACTATAACTGGTATTTTTCGCTTACACGCGAGGGCAAGCCAATTATTGAACCATATAATATATTCTCATATACTTTCGCCACAATGGCGTTTGGGCAGCTCAGTAAAGCTTCCGGCGTTCAGGAATACGCTCAGATAGCAAGAACCACATTTGACATTGTACTTTCAAAGGTTAATAATCCTAAGGGTAAATGGGATAAATCACACCCTGGCACAAGGAGTCTTAAAAACTTTGCCCTGCCGATGATTCTCTGCAATCTGGCCCTGGAGATTGAGCATCTTCTGGAAGAAGATTTCCTTATTCAGACGATCGACACATGTATCCATGAGGTAATGAATGTTTTTTACCGTCCTGAGCTCGGACTTGTGGTCGAGAATCTGACAATTGAGAACCAACTTTCAGACACATTTGAAGGTCGCGTAATTAATCCCGGACATGCCATTGAGGCTATGTGGTTTATCATGGATCTTGGGGAACGACTGAAAAATCCTGAACTAATCAGAAAAGCTGCCACCATTGCAGTTCAGATGGTAGATTACGGATGGGATAAGAAGCACGGAGGGATCTTTTATTTCCTTGACAGGAACGGCCATCCCACCCAGCAATTGGAATGGGATCAGAAACTTTGGTGGGTGCATATTGAAACTCTCATTTCTATGCTGAAAGGATACCAGCTTACTGGATCGAAAGAGTGTCTGAAATGGTTTGAAACAATCCATGATTACACATGGGATCGCTTTAAAGATAAAGAGTATCCTGAGTGGTTTGGTTATCTTAACCGGCAGGGAGAGGTTCTCCTTCCTCTGAAGGGCGGAAAATGGAAAGGTTGCTTTCATATTCCGCGCGGACTTTATAAATGCTGGAAAACCCTCGAAAAAATTAATTAACCGTCCTCATCCCCCATAAAGGAGAGTTATTTTAGGCTTGGTTTTGGCCCCCTTTAGAGGGTTGGGGGCATACTTGTTAAGAGCAAATTGATTCTATCTCAGAGACAGTCTTGGGAATTGGCTTGCCAAGAAGTTTATGTCCCTTTTCGGTGATAAGAACATTATCTTCAATCCGTATTCCGCCCAGACCTAAAAAGGCATCAACTTTCTTATAATTAATAAATTCGCTGAATTTTCCTTCGGATTTCCATTGACCGATCAGCTGGGGAATGAAATAGCATCCAGGTTCCACTGTAAAGACGTGACCCGGCTTATAGGGAAGAGCAAACCTCAGGAAGGCAAGGCCGAATTGATTACTTCTTTTCACCTGGTCGTTATATCCGATATAATCTTCTCCAAGAGCTTCCATATCATGTACATCCAGACCCATCATATGACCCAGACCATGAGGCATAAAGAGAGCATGAGCCCCAGCTGCCACAGCTGCATTAACATCACCTTTCATAACTCCAAGATCTTTAAGTGATGAGGCAATGATCCTGCACGCGTCAAGGTGAAGGTCGAGGTTTGATATTCCCGGTTTTGCAGATTTGATAGATTCGGTATTTGCTTTCAGTACAACTTCATAAATATCTTTCTGTTTCTGGTTGAATTTACCTCCGACTGGTGTTGTTCGGGTAATATCTGAAGAATAGTGAAGATTGGTTTCTGCGCCTGCATCGGTTACCATCATACGACCCTTCTGCAGAATATTGCCATGGTTATGATTATGAAGTGTCTGTCCGTCAACGCTTAAAATAATCGGGAAAGAGGTTCCGCCTCCTTTTGAAAGTGCAAGACCTTCGATAACACCAAAGATATCCTGTTCTTTAACGCCAGGTTTGCACATTTTCATCGCGGTAGTGTGCATATCATAAGCAATCGATATAGCTTTTTCGATCTCATCAATTTCAGCCGGTTCTTTAATTGAACGCATGGAGATCACAGACTTTATTAGAGTTACCGACGACAGAGTTTTCATCTGGCAGGGATTCTCCTTTAGAAGGGAGCCAAGAGTCATTTTTGTCTCGGCACGATACGGTGGAAGGAAATGGATTGTTCGTTTCTTCGAAACTGCTTCTTTTACAACTGATTCAAGCTTTGACACCGGAGCTGTATTTGTTATTCCGCATTTAAGTGCAAGTTCTCTGACTGTCGGTTGAGGACCCATCCAGATTATATCATCCATATCAACATCGTTACCAAAGATCCAGTCCTTACCTGAATCAAAATCCATCAGGCCTGTGAATCCCTGGATATCCAGTCCGAAAAAATAAAGAAAATCACTGTCCTGCCTGAAATGGTAGCCATTTGCAGGATAATTAATTGGGGCATCCACATTCCCGATAAATAATGCCAGACCTGATTTCATCAGTTGATGAAGTCTGGCTCTTCTTTTAGCATATACTTCACTTTTAAACATAACTCAATTATTACTTTAGACTAATTGGCACTTCTAAGTTAGCATCCTTATGTTTATTTCCAAGGGACTTTTCAAGGATAAATAGCTTTTTTAATGTTCCGGAAGGAATTTAACAGTAACATTCTTAAGCCACAGACGTATAAATTACATACATGGAATGTTATTAACAATTATATGAAAAATTCGGAAAACAGAACTTTTTAATAATAAATAATTTAGTTTGCGAATACTATTGGTTATTAACAAAACGTTATTATATTCGCATGAAAGTTATCAACACTTTGTT
>JGI11641J44799_10000556_pt1 | contig 11328 bp, 9 predicted proteins | sample WetSurSiteA1Bulk_FD_44799 | JGI IMG/M metagenome (IMG submission 44799) | reverse complement strand
CCCCGAAGTGGCAACCCCGCCAGCATTGACTGCTTTTCCAGGAGCAAACAGAATATTGTTTCTGTTGAACTCTTCAACAGCTTCAGGAGTACAACCCATATTTGATATTTCAGCAACCAGCAAAACCCCATTTTGGATCAAAGTTCTTGCATCTTCACCATTGAGCTCATTCTGTGTAGCACAGGGTAATGCAATATCAACTTTAACTTCCCATGGTTGTTTCCCTTCATGAAATTCAACACCTTCAAAAACATAAGAGTATGGTTTAACGATGTCCTGGTTTGATGCTCTTAATTCGAGCATATAGTCAATCTTTTTGCCGGAGATTCCATCACGATCGTAAACATAACCATCAGGTCCTGAAATTGTAAGAACTTTTGCTCCGAGCTCAGTTGCTTTAAGAGCTGCCCCCCATGCTACATTGCCAAATCCGGAGATCGAAATAGTTTTGCCCGCCAGGGTTTCATTCTTAGTTTTCAGCATTTCCTGAGCAAAGTAAATACCGCCGAAACCTGTAGCTTCAGGTCTGATCAGCGAGCCACCCCAGTTGATTCCCTTGCCGGTAAGAACACCTGTATGTTCTCCTTTAAGCCTCTTGTACATCCCATATAAAAATCCTATTTCCCTTCCTCCGACTCCAATATCGCCTGCAGGAACATCTGTCTCAGGTCCGATATACTTCCAGAGTTCAAGCATAAATGATTGGCAGAAACGCATAACTTCAGCATTTGACTTTCCCTTTGGATCAAAATCGGATCCGCCTTTTGCACCGCCCATCGGTAAAGTAGTTAGGGCATTCTTGAATATCTGTTCAAATCCAAGAAATTTCAAAATTGAAAGGTTTACACTCGGGTGGAAACGAAGACCTCCTTTATAAGGGCCAATTGCATTATTGAACTGGACTCTGTAGCCGAGATTGACTTTTACATTACCTTCATCGTCCACCCATGGAACTTTGAAAGCCACTACGCGATCAGGTTCCACAATTCGTTCAATGATATTTGCCGATTCAAATTGAGGATTTTCATTGTATACTTCTTCAATCGATTCGAGCACCTCTCTGACTGCCTGTAAATACTCAACCTCTCCAGGATGCTTCTTCTCGAGGTTGTTCATAATCTTGTCAACATTCATGTTATAAATATTTTGAGTTAATACATATGTAATTTCATTCTTTTATCTTTTCTACTGCTTCTTTAAATTCTGTTAAAAAGATATTATGAACGAAGCCTTCCTATTTTTTCACCCCTAAATCCCCTAAAGGGGACTTTAATAGGATTAATTTGTTCTCTAAACCCCCTTCAGGGGGAAGGGGGTGAATGATTTCACAAAGTTGATCTCTGCTTTATTCATTAAAAATGATTTAACTCATATTACCGGTCGTTTTCTTCCTGATCTGCGGGGCATATAAATTAAGTGATTTAAGTACTCTGACCCTGTCAGCACGCTTTAAAGAGCTGATGTAAACGGGCGGGTATGTAGCAACACCTTGCTTGAGCTTCTGGTAAAGTGTTACGCTCTGGATAAGCCCAAAGATTTTTTTTTCCAGCACAAAACCTGAAAAAGTTTTTTTGTCTATTTCGATGGAATTCTTCTTACCCTCGAACAGACCAGCTGTAAAGTATCTGAATACTATGGTTTCTGCTTCGTCTGAAAAGGATATATACTGGTAATTAAACAAAGACGGAAAAATCATTATAATGACGAAGAGGACGAGAATAAAAACAGTCCATATAATCTGATTAATTCCTAGTAAAGGAAATCTGATGACCTTTGCAATGTACGCAAGAAGAACAAAGGCAAGAAATAGAATTATGGATGCCCGTCGGACGATCTTTAAATTAATAACTGATTTGCTATTGTTTAAGGTCATAAAAAATCTTTTTGTAAACTTAAGCTCTATTTCTTAAAAAACCTTGATTGGAAAGTAAAATGAATATATGTGTTTTGCTACTTTATTGTTTTTCACCCCCAACCCCTTAACCGGCCTCCCGGCACGCAGGAGAGATTGAAATCCAATTTTGATTTCAGCCCCCTCTTTTTCGCTTTCGCACAGCCTCAGCGGATCAAAGCAGGGTGGGTCAGGGGTAGATCTTACGTTTTGATTTAAAGAATTTTGTAACAGGTTCGCTGCATTCTTTTGCCAGGATTCCCGATGTAACAACAGTTTTAGGATGGAGCAGATTGCCTTTAACAAGTGTAAAGCCTTTTTTGATATCATCAGCACCGTACACGAGCCGGTTTACCTGGCTCCATCCTATAGCACCGGCGCACATAGCACATGGCTCCAGGGTAACATAAATTGAACAATCAACAAGGTATTTTCCTCCAAGCCAGCTGGCGGCAGCAGTGATAGCCTGCATTTCAGCATGGGCAGTCGGATCGTTCAGCGTTTCTGTAAGGTTATGAGCCCGTGCAATTATCATATTGTTGCATACAACCACTGCACCTACCGGAACCTCCTGTTTATCAAGCGCTTTTTTAGCTTCCTCAAGCGCAGCCATCATATAATGTTCATCCTTGCTAACTTGCATTACGTTACAGAATATGACATAAATGTAAAAAGAAAAACTAATATAATCTACTGGATTTCATTTCCCTATTAGAGTTAAAGCAAAAGGAGTCAAAAAATTTTCCCCTTTGGGAGGAATACAGTGTGGGTGGGGTGCGCCAGGGACAGACAGCAAACTAATTTTTTCTTACTTTTGCTGAAACTTAAACAGAACAGGATGTACAGGACAAATACTTGCGGAGAGCTAAATATTAAAGATGAAGGCAAAAAGGTAATGCTATGCGGATGGGTACAGAAATCACGTGACCTTGGCGGAATGACATTCGTTGATCTCCGCGACCGATACGGAATTACACAGCTTGTTTTTAACCTCGAGGCAAACAGGGAACTTTGTGAGAAAGCCAGGAAGCTTGGGCGTGAATTCGTGATTCAGGCAAAAGGAATGGTAAAAGAACGCAGCAATAAAAATCCAAAAATTCCAACTGGTGAGATTGAAATAGAGACGGAAGAACTGAATATTCTTAACCGCAGCGAAATTCCTCCTTTCACTATTGAGGAAGAGACCGACGGAGGTGAAGAATTGCGAATGAAATTCCGCTACCTTGATTTGAGAAGGAATAGTGTCAAAAACAATATAATTCTCAGGCATAATGTTGCTCGGGAAGTGCGTAGTTATATGGATTCCGTTGGATTTGTCGAGGTTGAAACTCCTATTCTTATCAAATCGACTCCTGAAGGAGCTCGCGACTTTGTTGTGCCTTCAAGGATGCAACCAGGCTCATTTTATGCCCTTCCCCAATCACCGCAAACACTTAAGCAGCTGCTTATGGTTGCAGGTTTTGACAAATATTACCAGATAGTCAAATGCTTCAGAGATGAGGACCTGAGAGCTGACCGTCAACCTGAATTTTCACAGATCGATTGTGAAATGTCATTTGTGGAAAGAGATGATATCCTTGGCACTTTTGAAGGGCTGGCAAAATATCTTTTCAAACGGATAAAAGGTATCGAATTCAATGATCCTTTCCTGAAAATATCTTACCAGGAGGCGATGGAAGATTACGGTAGTGATAAACCGGACCTTCGTTTTGAAATGAAAATCACCAACCTGACAGACACCGTAAAGGGACATGGATTTAATGTCTTCGATAGTGCTGAATTTATCGGTGCAATATGTGCCAGGGGTTGTTCTGAATATTCCAGGAAGCAAACTGATGATCTTACTGAATTCGTACGAAAACCTCAGATTGGTGCAAAAGGTCTGGTTTACCTTAAGTATGGGACTGACGGATCGTTAAAATCGTCAGTTGATAAATTTTATTCCCCTGATGCCCTTAAACTATGGGCCGAAAAACTAAAGGCCGAACCCGGCGATCTCATCCTGATCCTGTCAGGCGACCATAAGAAGACTCTTAACGCACTTTCAGAAGTACGTCTTGAAATGGGAAACAGATTGAATCTCAGAACTAAAGGCGAATTTGTACCTTTATGGGTTGTCGATTTTCCTCTGCTTGAATGGGATATCGAAACAAGGAGGTATTATGCGATGCACCATCCCTTTACTTCACCAAAACCAGAAGATATTGAGCTGATGGAGACAAATCCGGGTAAGGTAAGAGCAAACGCGTACGATCTTGTAATAAACGGTGTGGAAATTGGTGGCGGCTCGATAAGGATTCATGATTCGGAAGTACAGAAACTGATGTTCAAAGTGTTGGGGNTCACTGAAGAAGAAGCAAATGAACAATTTGGATTCCTTATGAATGCTTTTAAATACGGAGCTCCTCCTCACGGCGGAATTGCTTTTGGTTTTGACAGATGGGTTGCTATGTTTGGAGGTCAGGATTCAATACGAGATTTTATTGCATTTCCTAAAAATAATTCAGGCCGGGATATGATGCTTGATACACCATCTGAAATATCCGGCAAACAGCTTGATGAGCTGAATCTTCTGATAAAGAGCAGGAAATAGAGAGTGCCGTATATATTACTTGTTGGTACCAATCAGAGTTATTAATATTACTCCGTTTGCTCCCCTTGATCCGTAAATAGCTGCAGATGAGCCTTTGAGAATTTCGATCGATTTAACAGTAGATGGTTGTATGTCACTGATGGTTCCAACAGCAATTCCGTCTACAACATATAAAGGCTCAGTACTTAAATTAAGAGAATTGACTCCCTGAATTCTGATGCTGGTTCCTGTTACCTGAACACCCGGTACTTCACCCTTGATCATTTCATAGATATTCCTGTAAGATGCATATTTTGGATTTGAGGTGTCAATTTTGTTGACATTAGTTGTCATATCCTTTTTCTTGGCAGTTCCATAGCCGATATTAATTGCCTCATCACCAGCATTAACATTACCACTTGCCTGATCAGGAACTGAACCCCTGAATTCAAAATTAATACTGTTCCGTCCATTAATTGGCTCTTCCATGAAACCGCTGGTAGCGGTAAGAATTCCTATCCTTGTGGATTCCGGCTTTACCTTGATCTGGTAAAATCCTTTTTCATCGGTAACCCTATCAGTACCTTTGCCATCAATCAAAACAGTAGCATTCGCAATAGGGGTTTTAGTCCCGTCAACAACATAACCCGATATCGTTACCTTTTTACCGGCTTTCTGAGAGAATCCGGTGCCAGTCGAAAATAAAGCTAGAATAATAAATAAAATAACCCTGGTCTTCATATATTAAGTTTTAAATAGTTAGCTATTATTCACTTATGTAAAATCAATTATTGAAATCAAACAAATTTCTTACCTGTCATTCCCGCTTAAAAGAGTTATGATAATCACTCCATTGGAACCCCTTGAACCATAAATTGCTGCAGAGGAACCCTTTAAAACCTGGATCGATTTAACCATCTGAGGCTGAATATTATCAATAGTGTTAACAGGTACCCCGTCAACCACAAACATAGGCTCCGTACCAGCATTGACTGTTGAGGTCCCCCTTATCATTATACTGTTTCCATTTACCACAACACCCGGTACTTCGCCCCTGAGCATCTCGTAGATAGAATTATATGATGCATATTTTGATTGTGTACCATCAATTTTTCCAACTGAACCAGTAACTGTCTTTTTCTTTACAGTTCCATAGCCCATGTCGATTGCTTCATCGCCATATTCAATTTTACCACTCTCCTGATCAGGAACAGATCCTTTAAAAGTGAAATTGATTTTTTCCCTTCCGCTGATCTCTTCCTCAACTATTCCATTAGTATATGTAAATACTCCGATCTTTTTATTTTCAGGGGTGACTTTAATTTTATAAAATCCTTTGTTGTTGGTAAGAGAACCAGTTTTTTCTCCATCAACCATGATAATTGCATTAGCAATCGGGGCATTTGTTTCATCAACAACCGATCCGGTAATTGTGGTCTTTTTATCTGATTTCTGCCCGTATGACGTTGTGAATGAATTGAGTGTCAAAAAAATGCAAAGAAAAAAAGCGATTTTCATTTTTTACGGATTAAACTTAATACAAGTTAATAGTTAAATTGAAATGATATACATTAAAAGATTTATTAATTCAAGTTACTGGTTGCCGGGTACTTATTGCTGGTTAATTAATTCTTCCAATCAGAGTTGCAGAAGTGCATCTTTCTACATGTACGTTAACATAGTCGCCTCTTTTACAGCCATTTTCAGGAAAAACAACAACCTTATTCTGTGTAGTCCTTCCTGATAAATAATCTTGTGATCTTTTGGAGTTACCCTCAATGAGTACTTCAAAAATCCTGCCAATATCCTGCTTTTTTGACCGGGCTGAGATTTTGTTCTGAACTGAGATTATTTCGTTAAGGCGTCTTGTTTTTATCTCTTCAGGAATGTCGTCCTTGTACTTCCTTGCAGCTTTCGTACCTGGTCTTTCGCTGTACTTAAACATATATGCGAAATCAAATCCCGCCCATTCAATTAAAGAAAGCGTCTCTTTGTGATCTTCTTCTGTTTCTGAACAGAATCCTGCAATAATGTCAGTTGAGACGGCACAATCGGGTATAATTGAACGGATTGCCTTTATCCGGTCCATATACCATTCCCTTGTATATTCACGATTCATGAGCTTAAGGATTCTGCTGCTTCCGCTCTGTACCGGCAGATGAATATGCTTGCAGATGTTATTATATTTTGAAATTGTATACAGCAATTTATCAGAGATATCTTTTGGATGTGAGGTGGAGAACCTGACTCTAAGCAACGGATTTACAAGGGCAACTTTTTCGATCAATTCAGAGAAGCCTGTTTTGTGCCCCTCATATTCCCAGCTGTACGAATCTACGTTCTGTCCAAGCAAAGTGACTTCCCTGTACCCGTTAGCCCATAATTCGTTCACCTCATTCAGTATCGATTCAGGATCCCTGCTTCTTTCGGCCCCCCGTACATATGGCACGACACAGTAAGCGCACATATTATTGCAACCCCTCATTATGGATACGAACGAAGTAACCCCGTTTTTATCCATCCTTACCGGGGATATTCCGGCATATGTTTCTTCTTTCGACAGCAGGACATTGACAGCTTTGTGACCCGATTCTGCTTCAGAAATCAGGGATGGAAGGTCCCGATATGCGTCAGGCCCGATAACCATATCTACAATATGCTCTTTTTCAATGACTTTCTCTTTAAGCCGTTCAGCCATGCATCCGATCAGACCAATCATGATCCTGTTATCTTTTTTCTTATAATGACTGATAGCCTTGAGGCGACCCCAGATCCTCTGTTCAGCGTTTTCCCTTATAGAACATGTATTGATAAGAATTAGTCCTGCTTCACCGATGCTATCGGTAAGTTCAAATCCCAGATCAGAGAGAATCGCAACGACCACCTCGCTGTCAGCAACATTCATCTGACATCCGTAAGTTTCTATATAGACCTTTTTTTTCATTATTTACCCCACCCCTAACCCCTCCCGGGAGGGGATTTTAAAATTTATTCTTTCATTATTTTCTTCCATCTCCGGTCTTCGGTCTCCAAGCCTCCGTAAACAGTCACAGAATTTACCCCACAAAAGTACATAGTATGATCGATGTATTAAAGAAATATTTAATTTTGCATCTGAAATTATAATTTACATCTGTATGTCAGGGCATAATAAATGGTCAACGATAAAGCGGAAGAAAGGCGCAAATGACGCCAGAAGGGGAAAGATCTTTACCAAGATCATTAAAGAAATTCTTATTGCAGCAAAAGAGGGTGGAGGCGATCCTGACACCAATTCCAGGCTGAGACTTGCCATTCAGAATGCAAAAGGTGCAAATATGCCGAAGGATAACATCGAGCGAGCTATTAAAAAGGCAGTCGGTTCAGAGGCTGACACTTATGTAGAAACTTCATTTGAAGGGTATGGACCTTGCGGAGTGGCAATATTTGCTGAATGTCTTACCGATAATAATAACAGGACTGTAGCATCTGTAAGGTCAGCATTTAATAAACACGGAGGTAAGCTTGGAACTAACGGATCCTTAAGTTCCCTTTTTGAGAGGAAAGGTAAATTTACGATAAATAAGGAAGGAATTTCGCTTGACGATATCGAACTTGATCTTATTGATGCAGGAGCACAGGATTTTGAAATTGATGATGAGATATTGACTATAACTTGTGCCAAGGAGGATTTCGGCAGTGTACACAGAAAGTTGAATGATCTTGGAATTGAGCCTGAAGAGGCAAGGTTGAAAAGAGTACCGAATAACATGAAATCGCTGGATATCGACTCGAGCAGGAAAGTATTGAGGTTTATTGAAGCATTGGAAGATGATGACGATATTCAGAATGTTTATCATAACCTGGAGATTTCTGATGAGCTTGCAGATGAACTTGGTTAACATTTTATAACATGTTAAAGAACACCCTTTTGCTTTTTATTGCTCTGTTTTTTTCATATGGTCATTCCTCAGCCCAGAAGAGTGGTTTAACCGCCAGTCTTCTTGAAAGACATGATAGGAATTCTCATATGGGTACTCTTGATATTTATCAGGATCCTGCTATTGACTCTCTGATTCACCGGTATATACTTTATAACGAAAGGCTCAACGGTATTGACGGTTTCCGAGTTCAGATATACAGCAGCTCCGATAAAAATGCAAGGACTGAATCAGGCAAGGTCAGGCAGGAGTTTATGACCAAATTCCCTGATATAATATCATATGCTTCATTTGACAGACCAGGCTATTATAAGATACGTGTTGGTAATTACAGGACCAGAGTTGAGGGTACAAAATACCTTCTGATGATACGTAAGGTTTTTCCGGATGCCTACCTTGTTCCGGATGTAATAAATTTCCCGGACCTGAATATTAAATAATCATGAGCGATAATTTAAGACATGAATGCGGCATTGCTCTGTTAAGATTGCGAAAGCCGTTAGAGTACTATTTTGAAAAGTATGGAACATGGGATTGGGGGCTGCAGAAGATGTACCTGATGATGGAAAAACAGCACAACAGGGGGCAGGATGGTGCAGGTATTGCAGGAATAAAGCTTAATGTAGAGCCGGGTAACAGGTATATTTTCCGGCAAAGGTCCAACAAAGTCAATCCGATAAAAGAGATATTCGGACTGATCTATGAAGATATTGAAAAGATTGAAACGACCCATAAACAGGAATTCAGTGATCCCAAATTCATAAAAGCAAATGTTCCGTTTGCCTGCGATATTTATTTAGGTCATCTGCGGTATGGTACTTATGGAAACTATAACATCGACTATGTCCATCCTGTCAGCCGTGAAAACAACTGGAAATCAAGAACCCTGGTATTGGCAGGTAACTTTAACCTTACCAATGTTGGTGAGCTTTTCAGCTCTCTGGTTGAACTTGGCCAGACTCCTGTTGACTTCTCCGATACCGTGACTATCCTTGAAAATATCGGACACCGTCTAGATGAAGAGAATGAACGGGTTTTCAGGTTTTTTAAAGAACAGGGTTATTCAAAAAGGGAGATTACACCGCTGATTGAGAATAACCTCGATCTGGGAACTGTCCTGAAAAAAGCAAGCCGGAACTGGGACGGAGGTTATGTAATGGCAGGGATGGTAGGTCATGGGGATGCATTTGTAATAAGAGATCCAGCTGGTATAAGGCCTGCATTTTATTACATTGATGAAGAGGTGGTTGTAATCGCTTCAGAGCGTCCTGTCATCCAGACTATCTTTAATGTCCGCACCGATGATGTCTTAGAGCTTCCGCCTGCAAGCGCGATAATAATTAAAGTCTCAGGTGAACCTTTCATAGAACAGGTCAGAGATAAAGCTGAGCTCAGAAAATGTTCCTTTGAAAGAATCTATTTTTCACGAGGAACCGATAAAAATATTTACCGTGAAAGGAAAAAGCTAGGGGAACTGCTAACTCATCCGGTTCTTAAAGCTGTTAATTATGATATTGACCATACCGTATTCTCGTATATCCCAAACACAGCTGAAAGTGCCTACTATGGTCTGATAAAAGGGGTAGAAAATTATGTCAACCAGTCAAAAATAGATGCAATAATTTCAAATCGGAGAAAACTGACCAGAAATGAGCTTGAAAAGATTATAAACCAGAGGCCGAGAGTTGAGAAAATTGCTGTCAAAGACGTCAAGCTTAGAACCTTTATTACTGAAGACCGCAGCAGAGATGACCTTGTCGGGCATGTTTATGATGTTACCTATGGTGTTATTAAAAGAGGTATCGATAATCTAGTCGTTATTGATGACTCAATAGTCAGGGGAACTACACTTAAAAAAAGTATCATAAAGATCCTTGACAGACTGGACCCTAAAAAGATAGTTATTGTTTCATCATCACCACAGTTAAGATATCCCGATTGTTATGGTATTGATATGGCCCGACTTGGAGACCTGATAGCATTCAAAGCGGCTGTTGAACTGATGAAAGATAGTGGTAAGGAATCTATTCTAAGGGAAATTTATGAAGAAGCAAAATCCGAAATTCTGAAACCGGTCGGAGAGAACAGAAATCTAGTAAAACAGATATATAAACCATTCTGTACTGAGCTGATCTCTGCTAAGATTTCCTCCCTGTTAAAATCCGAAGAAATAAATGCAGAAGTAGAAATTGTCTTTCAGTCAATTGAAGGTCTTCATGAAGCATGCCCTGGCCATACCGGAGACTGGTACTTTACTGGCAACTATCCCACACCTGGCGGGAATAAGGTGGCGAATCAGTCGTTTATAAATTTTATTGAAGGACGAAACGAAAGAGCCTATTGACTTTTATGCGAAAACCAGGTGATCAGAAAATCCTTCTTGTAGGATGCAAGATGCCTGTTTATCTTTTCAATATAAATGTCCCTGAGAGTGATCATTATACCGGTCTCTTCAACATCTCCGAACTTGTGATTAATAAAAGTACCGAAAGTCCTCATGGTTGGAGACAAACCCATATAAGCATTAATTAGTGGAGGTATGTTTTCGTCAAGATTCCTTACCTCCCTTGAAAGTATCTTGTAATTATCCTTATACCTCCAGCCTCTGAAAAGCTTTCTCATTTCTTCCTCATGTATATCAATATTGGCAGGATCGAGAGGAACAACAAGGTTGTCAGGATCGCTGAAATGCCTCCTGAGAAAATACAATATCATATTCCGTGCTTTCTGATTAAAATGAGGGTACATCGTTACCTTGCCAAAAAGAAACTTTAAATGATGATTGTCTAAAATCAGAGCACCAAGACCATCCCAAAGGTTGTCGAGGGCATAAAGGCTTTTGCGTCCTCTTGCACGTGATTGATAATCAGGGTGTACAAAGGAACGGCCAAGCTCCATCATGTGGGGGAAATACTTTTTATGAAATTTCTCTGAAAAGCTGNAGT
>JGI11641J44799_10000555_pt1 | contig 11329 bp, 9 predicted proteins | sample WetSurSiteA1Bulk_FD_44799 | JGI IMG/M metagenome (IMG submission 44799) | reverse complement strand
CTGTATTTGAATCTTATTTTACGATAAGACCTTACCTGGATTCCCTGGGAATAAAACCCGACGACAGGGTCATCAGCATGCCCGATTATACAAATTGCTATACACTATACCTGATGAACCGGCCGGGAAATACACTGGGAGACATTGGACCTGATACTCCTGCCAGGATTAAGCGGTTAACTGAAAAGGGTGCTCGCTACCTGGTGATCAATGATACTGCCTTCCTCAGGAATCCTGTCATTCAGGAATTCACCCATTATAAAGCAGGACAATACAGGGAAATTCAGATTTTCAGGATTGACTCCTGCAACATCATCAATAAGCCGGATTCGACACCACAACGGGATGAGACATTACGGGCAGGAAATTAAGGCTTCGCCGAGGCTGAAGCGATTCATTGAAGTCATCGCAGTGCTGTCCCTGTGCAGCTTCCCCCTGTTTTACCGGTTGGATTCCCTGGCCATACGGCAATGGGATGAAGCCCGCAATGCTGTATCGGCGGTTGAAATGTACCGTAATCATAACTTCATTGTACGATATTTCGACGGCGTACCCGACTTTTTCGATGTCAAGCCACCTCTCCTGATCTGGTTGCAGGTTATGTTCATAAAGCTGGTTGGCATGAATGAACTGGCCATAAGATTGCCTTCGGCCTTTGCCGCTTTGCTGACGGTCATCTTCCTGATCCGGTTTTTCAGCCGGATGCCCAATAACCGGTTGACAGGATACCTTGCCGCGCTGATCCTTGTCACTACGCAGGGGTATATCGACAGGCACATGGCCCGGACCGGCGATCACGATTCACTACTTGTGCTGTTCACCAGCATGATCATACTGTTGTACTATGAATTCCTGGTAAGCAACCAAAATGTTAACCGGAAGCTGATAACACTTGCCGTCCTGATTGTTCTGGCCATTCTAACCAAAAGCATAGCCGTGTTCATGATCCTGCCTGGTCTGCTGATCATGACGTTTGTATATGGCAGGCAAAAAAGACTGTTTCTGAATAAAACGTTCTATGCCTGCCTGGTTGGTGTGGTTCTTATCGGCGCAGGTTATTATACCTTGCGTGAAACCATGCAGCCGGGATATTTAAAGGCAGTCTGGTCAGGTGAGCTGCTCCCCCGCTATCTGAATACCCATAGTGCATTTCTTAAAGAACCGGGCTGCTACTATATCAGGAACCTGGCAAAGGAAAGGTTTTCCTATTGGATTGTCTTCCTGGTACCGGCGTTGATCATCCTGCCATGGTGGTACAGAAAGCAGAAACAGAACCTTCCACTGTATCTTTTGATCAACATACTGGTATATCTGGCAATAATTTCGGCAGGCACTTATAATTTATGGTACGACGGGCCCATTCTGCCCCTGCTGGCTGCCTTCACCGCATACTTCCTCGTATGGTTGCTCCAATATCTGAAACCTGTCATGGCAAGAATTCCCGTGCTGGGAAACCATGTGATTTTTCTTTTGTTGCCGGCCCTGTTTCTTTTGCCCGGGATCATCATTGTGGAGAAAGTAAAACGGACCACAGAATTCCCGTGGGACACTGAGATTTATTCCATGTGCCATGCACTGGGAAATATACGGGGGATTCCCGGTTTGGGAGGCAATGAACTGGTTGTCGTGTTCGAAGGCTACCCCGGGCATTTGCAGTTTTATACCGAACGGAATGAATACCTAAACGACATAAATACCGTTTTAAAACCTATAGAATCATGTCAGCCGGGTGATTATGTAATGCTCTCACAGGAAAGTGTTCTTGAAAAAATAAAAGACTGGTCGTATGTCGAGGTTTATCAAAACGCTCCTGTACTTGTCATTCAGATCAGGGCGACTACTAAATCCTTTCATCAACCGTAAAGCGCGGTCTTCTTTTTACTTCCTTGTATATTTTTCCCAGGTATTCTCCCAGAATGCCTATACACAATATCTGCACACCACCGAGAAAGTAGAACGGAAGTACCGTGGAGAACCATCCGGCAATGGTCCGGTGTGTCAGATACGCCCACAGTGCATATCCCATAAGAAAAAGACAAATGATGAAAACCAGGAAACCAATGAAGGTAATAAACCTGAGTGGTACAGTGCTGAACGAGGTGATACCATCGAGGGCAAGAGAAACCATGCGCCGGAACGGATATTTTGATTTACCTCCCAGTCTCTCCCTGCGGTCATAATAGACCACGGCGGTATTGAACCCCATAAATGGGAAGATACCCCGCAGAAACAGGTTTACTTCGGAAAATTCTTTTAGTTCCACATTGATCCGGCGGCTTGTCAACCGAAAATCAGCATGGTTATGCAATACATTGACCCCGAAAAGGTTCATCAGACGGTAGAATCCGTATGCGGTGGCCCTTTTGAATGCCGCATCCGGCTTGCGTTTGTTCCTGACGCCAAATACAATGTCATTTCCCTGCCTGAATTTTTCAATCATCTTGGCAATGACCCCAATATCATCCTGCAGGTCAGCATCAACAGATATCAGACAATCTGTAACTTCGGAATACTCCAGTAATCCTGCCAGCAAGGCATATTGATGTCCCCTGTTAGCAGCGAGTCTTATGGCCTTTAGCTCCCTGTGCCGGGAAGACATCTCCCTGATGATATCCCATGAATTGTCTCGGCTTCGGTCATCAACAACTGCAAGGAAACTTTTCCCGTCAATAATCCCTGAGCCGGTAAATTGCCTGATGAGTTCCAGGAGCTTTACAATGCTGTCCGCAATGATATCCTTTTCATTATAGCAAGGGACGATAATGCCCAGAACCGGAAGAGGGGTTTCCATTTGGGTAATTTAAAAATTATTATCAGTTATAATCGACAGCCATCTGTTTGAATGCATTGACAGTCTTGTTGAGCGTTGTCGATACGTCTCATATCCTCGGAATATCCTTCGACTCTGCTCAGGATGACACTGTAATTCAGTTATTTCGCGATGTTCCAGCTTATAATCAGTCGAACGACCCCGATCAGGATCGGATGGGTTGGGCAAATGCAACGACATCCTTTCCGTCAATTTCTTTGTCGCACAAAATGATCAACCGCTCCAGCACATTCCTGAATTCACGGATGTTACCGGTCCAGTTAATTTTTTTCAGTTCAGAGATTGCCTCCGGAAGGATCGTCATTTTTGGCCGGCCGTATTCCGCGGAGATCTGCTCATTAAAATGCTCTGCCAGTAACGGAATGTCGTCGATCCTGTCGTTCAGTGAGGGTACATGGATGATGATAACCGACAACCGGTGGTAAAGGTCCTCCCTGAAGTTCTTCAGAATGATCTCATCTTTCAGGTTCTTGTTGGTGGCGGTAATTACGCGTACATCCACCTCGATGTCCTTGTCGCTGCCCACCCGTGTTATCTTGTGCTCCTGCAGGGCCCGCAGTACCTTGGCTTGTGCCGACAGGCTCATGTCGCCCACTTCATCCAGGAAAAGTGTTCCTCCATGAGCCTGTTCGAATTTGCCTTTACGCTGCTTGATGGCTGATGTAAATGCCCCTTTCTCATGACCGAACAACTCACTTTCAATGAGCTCCGAAGGAATTGCGGCACAATTGACTTCAACAAAAGGCATGGAGGCACGCTGGCTTTTCTCATGCAGCCAACGAGCTACCAGTTCCTTGCCTGTGCCGTTGTCGCCGGTGATCAGCACACGTGCATCTGTCGGTGCCACGCGTTCGATCATGTCTTTTACTTTAATGATTGTCTCGGATTCTCCCACAATATCATAAGTCTTGCTGATCCTGCGTTTCAAGACCTTGGTTTCTGTGACCAGCTCATTACGCTCTGTGGCATTACGCATGGTAACGAGCAGGCGGTTCAGGTCAAGCGGCTTTTCAATAAAATCGTAGGCTCCTTTTTTAATGGCTTCTACAGCCGTATCAATGTTGCCGTGCCCCGAGATCATGATGATGGGCACGTCATGGCACTGCTCATGCAGTTTTTCAAGGACTTCAATGCCATCCATGCCGGGCATTTTTATATCACAAAGCACGATATCGTATTCTCCTTTGTCAAACAAGTCAATCCCCTCACTGCCGTTAGTGGCTACATCAACTTTATGATTTTCATATTCCAGCACTTCCTGCAACGTATTGCGGATGCTTTTTTCATCATCGATGACCAGAATGTTAGCCATGGGAATTAACAGTTAAAGCGTAGCCGGCTTGAGGTTCATCAATTCATACACAACCCCTTCTTTCAGGGCGAAATTGGATTGAATCAGTTGCTGGAGCTTCAGTTTCTGCAAAATGAACTTCACGATCAGGGTTGCCACAACGATCATTTCCAAACGCATGGTTTCCAGACCCTTCATCTGCTTGCGCTCCTTCAGTGTGGAATTGATCAGTTTCTGGTAGAGGTTTTCAAAATCGGTCAGATCAATACTCACCGCTTCGGGGATGATGCCGGTTTCGGATTCAAAATTCGGATCATCAGCCCTGATCATGGCCGCAATGGTCTCGAATGATCCGGAAGCTCCCACCAGGGTTGAGATCTTATGCTTTTTAAATTCTTCAAACAAATCGGAGAGTCTTTCTTCAAGATAATTGGAAATGAACTCTATTTCTTCAATGGATATCGGATCTGAGGGTTTGAATTTGGCCAGCAGTCGTGCAACACCCAGAGGATAACTTTTCTTCCAGTAAATGTTTTCATGATCGGCAATGATAAATTCATTGCTGCCACCGCCAATATCCAGGATCAGCACCTTTCCCTGGTTCAGACTGACCGCCTGTTTGACACCGAAATATATCAACTCGGCCTCGCGATCGCCGTTAATGATCTCCACTTCCAGGTTAAAGCGCTGTCGTATCATTTTAACAAACTGCTCGCCATTCCGGGCACTCCGAACCGCCGAGGTGGCAAAGGCAAAAACTTTCTCGGCCTTGTATTCGCGTACGGTTTGCAAATGTCTGTCAACAGCGTTTAAACCCCTGGTAATAGCATCTGGCCTTATTTCTTTTTTGTCTATGCCGCTTTTACCCAGCTTAACGGGCAATTTGTTGTTGTAAACAATCTGGTAAGTCTGGTCGTCTTTTGTTTCAACGATCAGCAGGTTAAAAGTATTGGTTCCAAGATCTATGACAGCTATTCTCATTTTACAGAAATGATGGATCAGGAATTTTCAGGGTTAATTGCGCTAAAGTAAAGATTTTTTGTTAATATTTAATCCATTTCCATAATTCTCTGTAAGACACCTTTTTCCCATACATTAGAATTCCTGTTCTGTAAATCTTGGCTGCCAGCCAGGTAGTACCCAGGAAGGTCAAAATCAGCAGTGCAGCTGATGCCAGTAATTGCGTCAGCGGCACATCAAATGGGATACGGGCCATCATTACTATCGGAGAAGTCAGCGGAATGAGGGAAAACCAAATAGCCAGCTTTCCCGAAGGATTGATGAATGAGTTGATCATAACAAACAATCCCAGGATCAGGGGTATGGTAATGGGGAACATGAACTGCTGGGTATCGGTTTCATTATCTACCGCCGCCCCGATTGCTGCAAAGAGAGACCCGTAAAGGATATATCCCCCCAGGAAATAGAACAGGAAGGCAGCAATGACCAAAACGATATTGATCTGACCGAACTGTCTTTTGATGCCATTGAATAACTCTGCAGCCTGTTCCTTGTTGGCTGCCGGGTTCGACATCGGTTCAGCAGCTGACACCTGCGTGCCACTCATAAAATCTGACGGGGCAACCTGATGCGTGACCGGTGCTGCCGGTTTCGGAAGAAAAACTTCCTGGGCAACAGTGGCAATGCCAAAGGTAAGGATGAGCCACGCGACAAACTGTGTGAGTCCGATAAGGCCAATCCCGATGATCTTTCCCATCATAAGCTGAAAGGGGCTTACAGAGGACACGATAACCTCAACGATCCGGCTGGTCTTTTCTTCGAGCACGCCCCGCATTACCTGGGCGCCAAACATAAATATGAAAATGTACACCAGGAATCCCCCTACATAGCCGAGACCCCGCTTGACATCCGTGGCGTCCTCCTGTTTGTTTGGCCAGTTTTTCCAGTTGATCCTGTTCAGGTTGATCCTCGTTTCGAGCGATTGGATTACATCGGTGGATACATTCTTGGCAATCAGTTTGTTGGAGAACAGAAATTTCTCGAGTGATTTGGAAATGTGCTCTTCCATGCCCATGCTGGGAGTTTTCCGATAATAGAATTCGACCGTGGCCTGGCTGCCTGCCGAAATGAGGGTCTGGGGAAGGAAAAGCACGCCGTCGTATTGTGAGGCTTCATATGTTTTCAGAATGACAGGGAGACTGGTGTTGTTCAGGTAGGTGAATTTTATGTTCGATTTATCGGGTATAACATTCCTGAAAAATTGCAGCGAATCAGGAACCGGCTGGTTGGTGGCATCATATTCCACAACGGCAATCTCCTGAACCTCCCTGTCCTCCACCTGGGCAAACCAGCCCGGCAGTACGATCAGCGCAGCGAAAAGCACCGGTCCGAGGATCGTCATAATGATAAAGGATTTCTTCCTGATCCTTGTCAGGTATTCACGCCAGATGATCAGGCTTATTTTATTCATGATTGACAGGAATTTGCTGGTTTTGGGCTTCGACAACTCTAATGAAGATCTCGTTCATGGTGGGGATGATCTCATTGAACGATGTTACGCTTGCAACGGGTAAGATCAGATTGAGCATGTCATTCCCGGAAAGATTCTTTTCTGCTTTGATCTTCACAAAATGATTTGTCCTTTCCACATGCTGATCCACAACCTGGCAGTTCCCGTTGAGCTTATTCAAAACTGCTTCAGGATCACCGTGAAAGCCGATCTCAAACATGTTCGATTTGTAACTCATCTTGATATCATGCACAGCACCTTCAAGGATGGTCCTGGATTTGTTGATCAGGGTTATATTGTCGCACAATTCCTCAACCGAACCCATATCATGGGTGGAGAAGATAATGGTAGATCCGTTCTTCCTGAGTTCCAGGATCTCGTTTTTCAGCAGGTTGGAATTGATGGGATCAAAACCGCTGAAGGGTTCATCAAAGATCAGCAGTTTGGGTTGATGCAGGATGGTGGTTACAAACTGTACCTTCTGCTGCATCCCCTTGGAAAGTTCTTCCACCTTTTTGTCCCACCAGGCCTGAATTTCAAACTTTGTAAACCAGTATCTCAGTTTGCTCATGGCCTCGGATTTGCTCATCCCCTTGAGCTGAGCAAGGTACAAGGCCTGTTCTCCAACCTTCATTTTCTTGTACAGGCCCCGCTCCTCCGGCAGATAGCCGATGCTGGTCACATCCCTGGGCTTGAACCTGCGGCCGGTGAAAAACAGTTCTCCCTCATCGGGAGCTGTGATTTGGTTAATGATCCTTAAAAGGGTGGTTTTTCCGGCGCCGTTGGGTCCGAGCAAGCCGTAGATTGTTCCTTCTGGAACATTCATGGTTACGCGGTCCAGTGCCAGGTGATTGGTATATCGTTTAACGATATTGCTTGCAGTAAAAAGGTACATATTGGGTTATCGATAGGTTGTATTGATGTCGGAGCCTAATTTATGCAATTACTCAAAATAGTTCTTCATCCTGTCGAAGAAATTTCGGTCCGTGCTTCCCGGATTCGGTTTGAAATTCTGCGATTCATCAAGCTTTTCGAGTATTTTGCGTTCCTCCTTACTCAGGCTTTTGGGAATCCAGACATTGATACTGACCAGCAAATCCCCTTTCCCGTAATTGTTAACTTCGGGAAGCCCCTTCCCCCTCAGGCGTAATATTTTTCCGGGTTGCGTTCCCGGTTCGATCCTGATCTTTACCTTACCGTCGAGCGTGGGTATTTCAACCTGGGCACCCAGCGACGCCTGAGCAAATGAAACGTAGAGATTGTAGAGCAGGTCATTCCCATCCCTGAGCAGCTCCTGATGCTGCTCCTCTTCAATAATGACAAGCAAATCGCCGTTTATCCCGCCACGCCTGGCTGCATTGCCTTTCCCGGAAACAGAAAGCTGCATGCCTTCGGCTACACCTGCCGGTATCTTAACGGAGATCACCTCTTCTCCCCGCATGACACCCTCGCCGGAGCATTTACCGCATTTGTTGGTAATGGTTTTTCCTTCGCCGTTGCAGGCCGGACAAACCTGGGTAGTGGACATCTGGCCCAGGAAAGTGTTGGTAACCCGTGTTACTCTTCCTGCGCCGCGGCATGTTCCGCAAGTACTGTATGCACTTCCGCCTTTTGCACCGGTACCTGAGCACTCATCACAGGTTATGTATTTTGATACTTTGAGTTTCTTTTCTACGCCCTTTTCTATCTCCTGGAGGTTCAGCTTAACCTTGACACGCAGGTTGGTCCCTTTGGCAACATGCCGTGAACCCCTGCCACCACCTCTGGATGTAAATCCGCCGAAACCACCGAATCCAAGATCACTGAAAATATCCCCGAAATGAGAAAAGATGTCTTCCATGGTCATCCCGTCTGCACCATAGCCGCCTCCTGCTGCCCCGCTGACGCCGGCATGACCGAATTGGTCATATCTCGCCTTTTTCTGGGGGTCGCTAAGCACTTCGTATGCCTCCGCCGCCTCTTTGAATTTTTCTTCAGAAGCTTTATCTCCGGGATTACGGTCGGGATGATACTTCAGTGCCTGCTGCCGGTAAGCTTTCTTGATCTCCTCAGGTGTAGCCGTTTTGGATACTTCAAGAATCTCGTAAAAATCGCGTTTTGCCATTTTATTTCTTTATTCACCAACCACTACCTTGGGATACCTGATCACCTTGTCGTGCAGGTAATAACCCTTTTGAATCACATCTACAACCTTGCCTTTCAAATCTTCCTCTGTAGTCGGTATTTTTGTCACGGCTTCGTGCAGGTCCGTATTGAATTCCTGATTCATCGCTTCTATCTCCTTAACGCCATTGTTTGTCAGAAAATCCCTAAACCGGCTATAGATCAGGTTCATGCCCTGCTTAACCGCATCCATGTCCTGGGAGGTGTTCATGGCATTCAGTCCCCTTTCTATGTCATCCACAAAAGGTATGAACTTCTCCAAAACACCTTCAGAAGCTGTTTTAACCATTTCCGCCTTTTCTTTCAACGTACGTTTCCTGTAATTGTCGAATTCGGCCGACAAACGCAGGTATTTGTCATGTAGCTCTTTGACTTTTTCCTCGGAGGCTTTTAATTCTTCTTCCAGCTTATGTTTTTCGGGATGCCCGGCTTCTGCTTTTGTCTTGCCAGGATGCCCGGTAGTATGCTTCTTCTTAACAGCAGCATCCTGTTTCATTTCTTCTTTGTGTTCCTTTCCAGTCATTTCGATGTATAATTTTTAAGTCAACTGCAATCCAGGTGTTAATTCCTTCCGCAAAATACCTGCCAATGTCATATTAAACGACATTTTGACAGGATACAGGCCGCATATCCGGTTGGTTTGTCCCAGTTTCCAACCTCCATCCGAAAAAAAACCCGGGATTACTCCACTAGTGCGTCAATGGCATGCGAGAGTGCTTCGGCACGAAGATTTTTTGCAAGAATGATGCCATTGCCATCGATAAGAAGATTGGAAGGGATCGACATGATCTGATAGGTAGATGCCGGTAAGGATTTCCAGCCCTGCAGGTCACTTATATGTGTGTCCCAAGCCAGTCCGTCGTTCTTGATTGCCGATATCCAGGCATCTTTGCTCAGATCGAGTGAAACGCTGTAAATTGCAAAACCATCACCCCCTTTGAACTTTTTATCTTTGTAGACATTGTAGGTTTGCACCAGGTTCGGGTTTTCCATCCTGCAAGGCATGCACCACGATGCCCAGAAATCAATCAGCACAAGTTTTCCGCGCAGGGAGGACAAATTTATGGTTTTGCCGTCGGGCGACGGACCTGCCAAATCCGGAGCCCTGTTTCCGATCTCCAAACCAACAACTACCGACGGAATGGTTTTGTTCTCAGCCGGCTTGCTTTGGGTACAACCATAAGCTATCAGCATGGCAATAACCACAACAACGGGATGTAATTTAATTATATTCATGGTAATTTTTGGCGCGAAAATACACCAATTAATCCAGACGAGAAAATTCATTTGCGACATCCTGATGCAAATGATGTTCTATTGATCCAAGTTCCAGTCTGATAGCGTTCGACCCAGGCTCCTGTACGGTTTATACCAGTCCCGGCAGTGAACCTGCGTGCTTTGCGATCATCAGCTCTTCATTGGTGGAGATCACCCAGGCTGAAACTTTGCTAACCGAATCTTTGACAGTTAGTTGCGGGGAAGTGCCGATTCCTTCGATCTGACCACAGGCTTCCAGTCGCCAGTTTTCTCCTCCCGGTCTTTGAAAACGCTGAATTTCAGGTTCGACGAGCAAGCATTGGGCACAAGCGAATAATCGTTCATGAAAATGTTCTCCTTAAGCTTTTCCGCTTGCCGTTCCGGTCTCTTTTAACCTAAAAGTGAGCAGAATAGCTATTAGCACACCAAGAAGCAAGGGAAGAAATGCAACCTGGTAATTGCTATGCTCCAGCTGCGACGTATCTCCTGATATTCTTGTAAGGAACCATGCAAAGACCGGTCCCAGTAAAGCGCTGAATGTGAAGTTGATAAAATTAATTACTCCTGTTGCTGTACCGCTCAGGTGAGGCGGATTTGCTTCCTTTATCACGGTGTAGGTCAGCATGGCTGAGCCGGAAGCAATCCCGGCAATCAATCCCGGGACGAAAGGAGGAAGAATCCCAGGCCTTCCAAACAGGATGAATGCCAGACATAGGAGCAATACAGCTGCCCCTCCAAGAATTACCGGCTTCCGGTGTCCTATCCGGTCAGAAATAAATCCAAGCAGCGGGCATCCTATTATCCATCCGAACGGAACACTTGCCGATCTCAAAACAGCAGTCCCGTAGTCCATTCCGTGCGCATCCTGCAGGAAACGTACACCCCACACCATATCAAAAATTGTCGTTGGAACGAAAAGCAGACCGGCAATTATGCCGCAGAGGATCGACTGGGGATTGCTGAATACGATCTTCATGGCCGCGGAAGTGCTTTTCAGCCAGTTCTCCCGTGGTTTTGCCATTTCTTCCCCGGGCAGCAGCAGAAAAAGCACGGCACCGATCACCAGGCCCGTAATGCCCATGCCCACCCAGAAGGTTTGCCAGGAAACCCCGCCACTGATCATCGGTCCAACCCCGAACTGACCTGCAGAACCGCCGGCCATTCCGAACATCTGCGTGGCACCAATCAGTGTTGCCGCCCGGGATGCAGGAAAGTGCCTGCTGGCGATGTATACAGCCCCCACCAGCGCAAAGACTCCCCCTGCCCCCTGCAGCAATCTGCCGATACTGCCGGCAGTCTGGTTACCGGAGCTGAAAAG
>JGI11641J44799_10000552_pt1 | contig 11354 bp, 9 predicted proteins | sample WetSurSiteA1Bulk_FD_44799 | JGI IMG/M metagenome (IMG submission 44799) | reverse complement strand
AACATGGGATTCCCGCTTATCAGCAATTTATGGCATTGGCAGGATAGTTTTGTCCAACAGAATGCCAGCTTTTCGGAGTACGAAAACTTTGCGACAGAACCAAGGAAAGTCCTTCAACCCAACCTTTTATGTATATTGTTATACTTCCATCTGAATTTAATTTTTTACAACATCCAAGCTTCGATAATGACAATCAAACCTTTGCTTATCCTTTTGTTTCTTGCCTTGACTGGGTGTGGCTCGGCACCGAAGAAACCTATGCAGCCCGAAGCACAACCGAAGGCGCAGGAAAGCCAACCTAGTGTCGATCACTCGAAACCGCTTCGTGTGGGTTCTAGGAAATATAAGATCGTGCAGACCGCAATAAATGAATGGGTATACTTCGGTCAGCAGAAAGTCGTTATCGATGTTAACGAGGAGAGCATTCCCCATGTGGGAATTTGGGAAGATGACGATTATAGCCACAGCGACCGGATCAACCAGTATTGGCGTGCAGTTGGCAAGTATCAGTTGTCGGGCAACGATTGCAAGGCACCTTGGTCCGCCGCCTTTATTAGTTGGATCATGCAGACGGCGGGGGTCCCAGAATACCTGTTCCCACCAGCCAGTGCCCACCACTCTTATCTTAACCATTTACTTGCCAACGCACATAATCCTTACGCCACCTTGATACCCCATACCATTCAGGAATACAAACCTAAACCAGGGGATTTGATCTGCGCCAACCGAGGCAAGGACACTCCCATAAAAGTGTCAGAGGGACTCCCTGACTCGCTCAACTCAAGGCTCCATTGCGATATCGTCGTAGAAACCAAAGACCAAACCTTGCAAGCCATCGGCGGCAATGTCCGCAATTCCGTCTCGAAAACCATCTTGACCTTGTCCTCGGACGGGTATCTTCAATTTACCAAATCTAGACTGTGGTTTTTGATTATCGAAAATCGCCTAGACAGGTAGATATCAGTGAATGGGGTTCTGTCGCAAATATTTTTAAAAATATTTGCGACAGAACCCCAAATTCAGCGCGGCGGGTGTTTAGCATTCCGAAACCAGTCGCGTACTGCTACCATTTGATTAACTTGTACTGGTGACGCATGTCTTATACAACTTGCATATTCTTCTGTGCCTACTTTTGCTCCCCAACGAATTTCGACGCAATCATTCGGGTTATAAGCCATCTCAAACGCTGATTTACGTGCCAATATCTCTGCTACTGAGAGTTCCCAAGGTTTACCATTACTGCGTACATACTGAATCTTTTTCTCGGTAATCAATTTTTCATGTAGTTGCTCTATCTCGGTTTTAACCTGTGTTGCAGATTGAGCAGTCAAGTTAAACAACTCAGGATAGTGAACGATTTTTTCAGGAAAATTAAGCAACACATTGATGGCAATTAATAAGCGCATATCACGCGAAGGCGTGGCGTAATCTTCCCACGCTCCAATAGTTTCAAAAATAGCCGCGCCTTTCGGCATCTCGATAGCACGAAGTGTTTTACGAAAATAGTCTTCTCCATTTTCAACCGATTGCAGTCGCGTTTCTAGTTGTTCTACCAAGGCAGTTAACGTTGCCTCGTAAGCCTGTTGAGCATTCAAACCATCAGGGTTAATCAGTTTGTAAACTTGCGCGTAAAAATCTTCAGGACTCAACTCTTCCTGTTCAGTCGAATAGTTCGGCAACTCGCCATTACTCAACAACGTGCGATTATTGGCAAGGGGGCGAAACGCTTTAAAGCCAGCTCCAGCACTGACCGAATCAGCAAATAAAAATGTGCCTTCCCAAAATCGTTTCCGGCTGATGGAATTATCAGGTTGAGCATCAACCGCAAATAAAATACCTGGACTGCTGGGTGTTTGTTCCACCCATTTGACCAGTACTAATATATGTCCGTAAGGGTCGGCATAAATAGTGCCTGGCCACAAAGCATCACGCCGTAACGCCACGGGATAAAAATCAGTTGCTTCGCTGGCAAGCGCGGTGCGACCATTCCCTGAATGAACAACATCCATTAATGTTCGGCTTAAGGTTTTAAATTTTGCAAGCGGTACGGTATCTTGTACAAAATTGGTACTAATCGTAGCCGAATTGCACAAAGGCGGTTTTTTGGTTGTGCCGCGATTGCAAGCACGATAACTGAATGGCAAGCCATTTTTCCAGGCAAAATAGCTCCGCAGAAAATACGGAAAATCGGCACAATCAGGCATCGCAGGCAGTGATTTATCTTCATTTAAACCTAAATAACTGTGCAAAAAATTACGCTCTGGATCGCGTAAAACAGGCTCTAGGGATGGAAAACTAAGACTTTCATCCGCTGGACTATCAAAAAGCTGTTCTATCCAAGCGGAATAAAAGTCTTCATAACTGTCATTCCAGCCAGCGTGTTTTTTTGTGCCATTATCGCCGTTAAAAATTTCACGACACGCCAACGATTTGTCTTTATCTTTGACCTCTAATTGATAGTGACCTTCGCCAAGTTTGGCAATCTGCGTCGATAAATGCCAAGGCATTCCATTATTGGCAGTAGCGTTTAATAACAGTTTTTCACCCTTTGGATTTGTCAATACCAATTCTGTGATGGCTTGGGAGCTGGACACAGCCATAATATTAATCGGTGACCCTGCTTTTATTACACGAGGAGAAATCCAGATATGGGTATTAACGCCTTGCGTACAGAAAGAAGCAAAACTTGCCTGGCTGATAGTACAGCCAGCTAAAATAATTGCTTGATATAGTAGTTTTTTATAGACAGAAGCAATAGACATTATCGAAACCTAATTTTAACTGACCTTTGACTTTAATATAAGTCTCATCCATACGTCATGAACTGGCAACAGCATTTTTACGGCTTTTTGCAACTGTTGCTAATAAGGGTGAATAGCGAATAACCCAGTGATTGAGTGTCGCATGATCCACTTTAACGCCTCGTTCTTCCAGTATTTCTGTAGGTCTCGATAGGATACAACGTAGCGAACATAGAAAAATACCGCATATAGAATGACATCTTTGGGAAAGTGCGTGCCTTTAAAACTGATCATCCAAGTTTTCAATTCCGAAATTCAGGCGATTATCGCCTAGGCAGACAAACTTTGCGACAGAACCCCCTTAACATCCAAGCGAACCCAGTCCGCATGACGATGATGGTTAGCCAGTAAAAAGGTAATAGCACGCTCAAAGCTTTTATCTTGGCTGGTGGCCATAAAATTAAGCGTTGCCAAGATACGGAAAAATTGGGTTCGTCGCTGTTTAAAATAACGCCACATGAAACGGCATTCGTTTTTACCACCGTATTCAGCATGGGTACGCGAAAACTCGCACAAGTCTGGACGGCTTGACACCAATAGTTTAACTCTGGCGATTTGATCTTCGATAGGTTGATCGGATTGCAATACCGTATCAAGCTGGGCGAAGCGGCGCAGAATCTCATCCGTTTTATCTTGATTGGCAGTTAAGTATTCTTCCAATTCTGCTTCAGCCAAGTGTTGAACTTTAAGCATTTGCTTACAAAATAGATCACATAGATCATCGGTAACTCTGGCTAATTGCCTCTGAATCAATGCCAGCACCACCGTATAACGTTTTTTAGGTTCCATGTCCATCATGTCAGCCGCATTCAAACTCAATCCTTCCAGTGCTAATTGTTGTCGTTTCATGACTGGAATATCTTCTAACACCTGACGATTGCTTGCTAAAGCAGAAAGCTGCTCGTAATTCCCCAACCGTTCTCGTAACCCATTCAAGGTCGATTTTTGTGCATCGTTCTTGAGTTCGTTCCATGTACTGGTGCGTTTTCCAGTGCAAACTACGAATAGGGTATCGAGCTTTGCTTGGTCTACATCGCTCAGTTGATCATAAACCTTACTGAATAAATCTTGATAGGTTGCTGCCCGCTGTGATTTTGCTTCGCGCAACAAAACTCCGAATACTGGTAACTCAAAGCGATATTTCACCAGTGTCTCTATGCCTATATTAATAATATCAGCCAAGTCATCCTTAGTAAGAGCCGCATTAGCCAGCGTTTTGGATAAAAGTTTTCGAGCATCATCATCAAAAACACGGACATCAAGGTGACGGCGGATGAAGCCAATATGGTTCTTACGCGTTCGGGACTCATCATAAGTAGTCAACCGTTCACGGTTTGGAACCTGATTAATAGTCTTAGCAATATGATCGATAATTGCATCAGGAATTTCGTTTGTAGTGACGAAATAACCCAGTCGCTGGAAAGTCTTTAGCAAAATCAGAAAGCCGAAACGAGTATATCCGATCCGTGTGACGGTCGAACATAAAACAAGCTCTTCTGGCGCAGGGGTATACCAGCGTTCAAGTTCAGTAGCATTGAAGCTACTTTTAAGCCTAGGATAAGCCGTGTCACTAGGTTGCATTGAAAATAATGGGTAAACTATAAAAATGATCGTTTTATCTGCGCCGTATTAGGCTATAAAAATATCGATTATCATAGAATAATAATGCACAAATATATTGAAAATAACCTTTGTTTAGACATGATAAGGTTTTTATAGAAATACCGATGAAAACAGTTGCTTATCTTAGGGTTTCGACCAGTACGCAGGAAATTAATAATCAACGACTGGCTATCTTGAATTATGCCCATCAACATGAACTTCGTATTGATGAATTTCTGGAAATACAAATTTCTTCACAGAGATCGACCAAAGACCGAGGCATTGATGAATTACTAGCGAGATTACAAACGGGCGATATTTTATTGGTCAGCGAATTATCTAGGCTGGGTAGGAGCCTTGGGCAAATTATTCACATCGTTGATCAATTGATTAAAAATAAAATCCATTTTAGAGCCATAAAAGAGAATATCTGGTTAGAGGGTCAGCAAGACATACAGAGTAAAGTGATGGTGACGTTATTCGGTTTATTTGCAGAAATTGAGAGAGACTTAATTTCAGAACGCACCCGTGAAGGTTTAATCGCCGCTAAAGCGAAAGGAAAAATGCTCGGACGACCCAAAGGAGCGTTGGGTCAATCGAAGCTCGATGGAAAGGAAACTGAAATTCGACACTTACTGAGCAAAAAAGTATCAAAAGCCTCTATTGCCAAGATATTAGACGTGTCACGAACGACGCTGCAACATTTTATCAGTTCCAGAAATCTATCTGGATAACAGAGAGTCGGAAAATCGTTCTGCATATTAAAAACTGGGATATGGTGTTACAGCGCAGATTCTATACAACTTATCATCCCATTGCCCTTTGGTGAACGAATCCTTGCGGTCGCCCAATATTAGCAATGGCTATCATGATATCCAGAAAGACAAGCCCTCATGGTGTTGTCGTGAATCAGTAAGACCGGCAATATTTGACCATTTTCATCACGTTGATAGCCACCTGCCAAATTCCATGCCACTGGAAGATTCATCTCGCGAGCAGTCTCAAATACGATAATGTCCCGCTCGTGCAATTGCTCTGTCGTCATCCAGCCTCCCAGCGGATCATCAATATGCGGGTCGGCACCAGCCTGATAAAGCAGAACATCACAATCTGAATATAGGTTTCTGATTCTATCAGCGAATGTTTTCAAGAAAGAAATTGGCTGAAAGTTACTCTTTCCTGTAGTGAAATGAACAATTCGACCATCGTCACCGAGGCTTTTGATAATGTCGTCAGTGCCGTTTCCATAGTGGTTATCGCAATCCAGAATCCCAACCTGCTTGGCAGCACCCGAATCAAGCAAATCAAGCGCAGTTACCATCAGACCATTAAAGGTGCAATATCCACCGCCATTGCCCCAGCAGGCGTGATGGAAACCCGATACTGGAGCACAGGAAAAACCGCCCGTTGAAATAGCCTCATGTGCAGCATCCAACAGCGCACCACTGGTGTAAATCAGCGAGTTTGCAACTGCTTTGGATCTATTGCCAAAGCCGTTAGGTATTCGGCAGGATAAGACACCATCTACATAATCTGGATTGTGGGCGCGATATAGCTGCTTAAGGCTTACTGGGTCTGGCTCGACAATATCGATATTGAAGCCATGAGCCAGCCATGACTCAACAACTAATTTAGGTTTGGAGGCACTGGGGGAGAACGATTCGAAATCTGCAACCATCTTCTGGGTATAAAACACTTTCATGATAATTTCCTTTTAAAAAAACTTTTGGTGACGGTCAACATCAGCCCACACAGGTCAGTACGCCTTATTTTTTGCCTTGGCTCGGCACAAGCGACGCTCAGCAATACTGGTTATGGCATCACATACACTAGGTTTCTGATGCAATAATGCCTGGCACTCGGCAAGTTGTAACAAATGGCGGCGGTAACAGCGACCAGAAGGAACTTCATACGCTGGCAGCTGTGATCTGAGTACCCATACTGTGTGATTGCTGATAAAGCCGGTCGGCCAGTTCCTGAATCATCTCGCGCATCGCCAACTGTTCTTTCCAGACATCGGGAATTCCGGAGCTACCATAATAGGCACCTGCAATTTGTCCACAGACGGCAGCAGTGGTGTCGGCATCATCACCCAGATTGGCGGCTTTGAGGATGGCATCGCTGAAGGTGTCAGTTGTCCAGAAACACCATAGCGCAGCTTCCAGGCAATCAACAACATAACCGGTACCGCGAATGTCATGCTCCTTCTTATCGTGGTAACATCCTTTAGCAATAGCGGTGATTTTGGGCGAAGCACCAACGAATGAGGTAGTATCAGTAAACAGTATTTGCTCTTTATCCTCGGCTGCCAACGCACGCAGCACAAAACGACTATACAAACGGCAAGCATCAACACATTCAGCCGCACCATGGGTTGTACTTGAACTTTCTCCAGCAAACGCCATGGTTTGTTCAATATGCGGATAATAAAACAGCGGCACTGGTGCCAAACGCATCAAACTGCCATTACCTGCTGACCATGCCTCCGTGGAACCGGCATAGGGATTGCCGTGAGCTTTATAACTGCGCAGTGCCTGACTGACCGTGTTGCCAATATCAAAACAACGACCGTTGCTGCTCAAATAACCCTCATCTTGCCAACGGCAATAGCGTTGCATTTGATCCTCGGCATCAAAACCCTGGCTTTCCAACAAGCTGGTAGCCAGGCACAAAGCCATGGAGGTGTCATCGGTCCATTGCCCGGGTTTAAGACGAAAAGGTCCGCCACCGACCATGTCGGTAATGGGGATAAAACTGCCTTTGGGTTTGAATTCCAGGGTGGTGCCGACCGCATCACCCACAGCCAGGCCCAGCAGGCAGCCACGAAAACGATTCAAAGTATCCATATTCAAAATCCTCAATAATGTTTGGCACGATTAAGCAAGTATGTTCTGACTATCCAGGGCATGAATGACAGAATGATCATTGGCATGGTTGAGCACCTTCAAAAGCCGGGCTTTAGGTACCAGCATCACCGCTTGTGATTCCCAGTCCATTTGGGTGGGCAAGCCGCCAAGGCGACGTGCAGTGTAGTATCGGGTAATGGTCGTCGAACGTTCAAAATCACCAATCAGACTGGTAATTTCGACTTGTAATCCAGCTTCCTCAAAAGCCTCTTTGATTGCCGTCGCCTGGGGACTCATGCCGGGTTCCAAGCGACCTTTGGGGAAAGTAGCCTTGTAACCGCCAAAGGCATTGGTCGGAGCCACCAGCCAAAAACGACCATCAGGTTCCATAACCACAACCCCTGCTGCCAGTTTTTTACCCTGCTTGGGTGCCAACACGGGTTCATCCATAGCCATCTGTCCGTCAACATACGCCCAACCAGCCAGCGTCTTGGGTGCTGACTGCCAGACCTGAAAAGCAATTCCATTTAACGAAGCGGGTGCTTGACCATTGGGTAACATCACTGCACAGCGCAGCGGATCAGCAAATGCTGACATGGGTTTGGGAGTGGTTGGATGATAGATCGACACCCATTTGCCTTGATCATTCATCCGAGGATGACAGACACCTGGATCATCAACGAGCTCACCGTCATCGTTAAGGCGGGTACCGGGGTACAGTGATTTCTGATAGACCTCTCGCATTATTTCTGGATAGTCACTCAGTTGCGGAATGACTGGTTCTGCTGGCATCGGGGCATTGTCTCCAGTAATAACCTGTAGTTGCGGCGTATTGTCCTCGACCATAGCAGCCATATCATTGAATATCGACTCGACAATAAACTGAGCAGCACCCCAGTCTCCAGCATAATCGGGATCATCGGCACTACCGCCAGTAAAGGCATCATAGAGACCGTTTCTCTGGCGCACGACGATGATAACGCCCTCATAATCTTCTTTGTCGTGGTAGGAAATAAAGTTGGCAGCGGCGGCTAATACCGTAGAAATCTTGCGTTGGTGTTCTGACATTGTTCTGAGCCTTTTGAGTTAAAACTAATAAAAACCGCCTAACGGGTTTAAAACTACTGCCAAGCACAGTAGGAATCAGTTTAACGTGCATTAGGCTCAAATGGTGCGCCCGTAAGAAATTGTTTCTAATAGCCCAACTATTGCTCTCGATACAGTGCTGTCATTCCTTGGATGACATCAACGACACTTTGCCGTAGAGCTGCGGGCTCAAGCACCTCAACATGTAGACCATGGCGCAAAATGTCCATCATCAACTCAGTGGGTTCTGCATAAGGGACTTGCAGAATAAAATACCCCTCCGCATCAAAATGTCCAACTTGATCAGGATGCCAGTTCTCATCAGCAACCCAGCGTGCCGCAGCTGGTGAAAAACGCAGGTGGGCGATACGGGCTTCTGAGCCTGAATAAATGCCATAACTACTGGCAAATTCCGCAACCATTTCAGCATCTGGAACATCTTCAGCCTGTTCAGGCAGCAATTCAATGGATTCAAGTGCATCAACCGAAAAACGGCGTAGTGCTTGTCGTTGATGGCACCAGGCATCGAGGTACCAATTATTGCGATAAAACACCAATCGCTGTGGCGAGAGTACTCGTTCGGTGTAATGGTTCTGCTCTCGGGAGTAGTGGCGGACTTTGAGTTGTTGCCGTGCCAAGGTGGCACGCGATACCAGACCAAAATAAGCTGGATTTTTAAGGCGTTTACCAATACTGGTGAGCTGTATGCGCTCGTTCACTTGAGCAAACCCAGAAGTATTTTGTGCCATAATACTTTTCAGGCGCGATAGTAATGGCACTATATGCGGGGTCAGTAAACTGGGTTCCAGTTCGGATAACAAACGGTGCATGGTCAACAATGCATACGTCTCATCGGCATTGAACCACAAGCCAGGTAATTCATAGGCTGGACCAATATTGGGCGTATTGAAGCGGTAACCACCAGCAGAGTGATCGAAGATGATCGGCGCATTAAAGCGATCCTTCAAGTAAGCGAGGTCTCGTTTTAAAGTTGCCCAAGAAACTCCCAAATCATCCAACAATGCCTGGCGGGTTAGCAACTTACGGGAAGTCAGCAGTTGATCAATGCGATAAAAGCGTTCAGTCCGGTTCATGGTGGTTTTTTGTAATGGGCAGTCGTATTTTTCAAACCTGGTGCCCAGTGTTGGCTACATTCAGGCGGCTTATATGGTTTTTACCGATTTTCCGTCAAGTTGTAAAGTGTACTCCAGACCTTTCCATACAAACTGGCGTGACTATGATCTTGGCGACTGGCGACAGCATTCTTGAAATTATCATAATCAATATCCTGTGTGAACTTTTCTAAGGCGGCTGAAACATCGATACGAGAAGCTGTAGCGCGATATGGATAGTCAGTACCGCTATGCGCAACAATTGGTCCGAGGTTAGAAAGGTACTGATCACGCAGGGCGATAAGGTCGGATTTAACCCGAGAACAAATGGTCAGCGTGTCATCCCGTTTATCTTCCGGTTTTTGTACGATGCTAAAAAAACCGATGGTGGTCATAATCCACATGGTAAGTCTCCTCAAATTAGGGGGTGATAAAAAAACATGCAAACAGGGAAAGCCTTTGCCATAGGTGTAATTAAGCCCGTACGGGTAGATAGGGTCTCAGCACTAGCAGCAGACACCTTACCTATGTGCGCCTGTGCCTTGCTCAGCATGTACGACCTTGATACCAGCCATTCTGCATCGTTCATTTATCCTGTTGTCACACACGACAAAAATACATGCTTTTTTTTCAAGTAGAAAGTGGAGTGCTGGTCCGATTTTCGGCATCAGCAGGTCGCTGCTGCTCTGGTATTGCCGCGAATTTTGAACGAAAGTAGGGTTCCAGCTTGGTGTGTGACAACTGGATAAACACGAATCGTTTTACCAAAATTGTCATTAAAAAATAGTAACCGATTTTAGTATTGGAAATGCCTTGATCCTAAGGGCTCGATTCAAAATGAATGGATTTCATTTTTCTGCTTGTACCATACGGTAGTTATTCAGATGATGATGTCCAAGTTGATTGGTACCAGACAAATTAGAATTTTTTCGGTAATGTGATCTACGTTAAATCCAAGATGCTAAACATCGCATTTTGGTGCGCAAATAATGCGCATCGTCAAAAAACAATCAAATACTTAGAACAATGCACAACTGCTTGGAACCACTTTGTATGTGTGCTATCGTACTGATTATAGGGAGATAAGAAGAGTTTAAAGTAGTAGGATAGGGACTTTTAATGCGATGGTCGCGCGTTCGAATCGCGCACGACCCACCACAAAGCCTTTGATAACAAAGGACTTTTTAGGATAAAAAGTCTTAGTAACTGTGTACTAAATCGATGACTACAGTGATTTTAATAGTAGTCTTGTTTTTAGCCTCAAATCGAGGATACACAAATGCTCAATTTCCACATCATCAAAGTTGACCTAAAAAACGGCGAAGTCCGTTACCGCACTATCCTTACTAAATCTGGTAAGGGAATAAAAACCAAAACTTTCAGACGCAAACAAGATGCTCGTACTTGGGGCAATCGTGCTGTTTTAGATTCTCAAGGATACGAAGCCAAAGGTATTAAACCCTGCACTGTGAAATTTAGTCGCTTAGCCGATGAATATATGCAATGGTGGACTGGTAAAGACCATGATCGTGTAAGATTGGTTTTATGGTGGGAGCAACGCTTAGGAAAACACCTGCTTTCCGATATTACGCCTGAACTTATTCGAGACACTCTCAAACCCAAAAAATCACAAGCCCCCCCCCGCAACTACAATAAACATCTTGTGTATGAGGTCTTTCAAGTCAGCATCTTGTTTTTCAAGAACGCTAGGCTCCCGCTTTAACCATGTATAGTACGCACTGCGCGTTACTTGCATTATTGCACAGTGTCATCACCGAGTAGTTTACTTGATGGGCTTTCATCCATGCGTACTTCACTCTTGTTCTCTTGCAAAGTACGCCGCCTCCTTTTTTAAGGGTGCACACTCCTACGTTAAACACGCAACAGCTTTCTTCAACCGCTTCAGC
>JGI11641J44799_10000551_pt1 | contig 11362 bp, 9 predicted proteins | sample WetSurSiteA1Bulk_FD_44799 | JGI IMG/M metagenome (IMG submission 44799) | reverse complement strand
CCGTAACCGAGCGCAATGGGCAGCGTTCCCATCAGGGCAGCCATGGTGGTCATCATAATCGGCCTAAAACGGATGAGGCAAGCTTCATAGATAGCCTCGCTGGGTGACTTGTCTCCGCTTTTTCCTGCCTCGATGGCAAAATCCACCATCATGATGCCGTTTTTCTTGACGAGGCCGACCAGCATGACCAGTCCCACAAAGGCGTAGATGTTCAACTCACAGTTGAAAAGCGTCAGCGTTACTAAGGCTCCGAATCCAGCAAAGGGAAGGGCTGAAAGAATCGTTATCGGGTGGATAAAACTTTCATAGAGGATACCCAAGACGATGTAGATGACCACTATGGCCATAAGAAGGAGCAGTCCCATACCTTCAAAAGAAGACTGGAATGCCTGAGCGGTTCCTTGAAAACTGGTGCTGATGGTCGCGGGCAGGATGGGCTTCGCAACGCGGTTCACTGCAGCCAGTGCCTCTCCAAGGGAGGTGCCCGGCCTGAGATTAAAGGATATGGTCACACATGGGAGCTGGCCGAGGTGATTGACTGCTGCCGGCCCAACACTCCTGACAAACTTGGTCACCGAATCAAGCGGAACGAGTTGACCGGAGCCTGACCGGATGTGGAGCAAAGACAGCGCCGCCGGGTCGCGCTGGTATTCTGGTTTGACTTCCATAATCACCTGGTAGTCATTGTTGGGCGTGAAGATGGTGGATATCTGTCGCGTTCCATAGGCGGTGTAAAGGCCGTCTTCAATCTGTTCAGCGGTCAGACCCAGAACCGCAGCCTTGTCTCGGTCAATCTCCACGGTGACTTGGGGATTCCTGAGTTCCAGATCGGTCGTCACATCCACTAACCCCGGCAAAGTCTTGATCTTTTCCAGCAAGATCGGGGCGTATTTGTAAAGCTCCTGGGTGTCAGGGCTCTGAAGCGTGTACTGGTAGAGGCTCCTGCTCACCAATCCTCCGATCCGGATGGGAGGCGGGTTCTGGAGGAACACCCGGATGCCAGGGATCTGTGCCAGTTTTGGTCTGAGCCCACCGATCACTTGATCGACATTAAGCTTTCGATCCACCCTGGGCTTCAGACGGATAAACATGCTGCCGCTGTTGCTCCGCGCCCAGGGGCCGCGGGCCCCTGCATTGGACATGAACGCGTCTACACTCGGGTCCTCTTTGACAATGCTCGCCACAGCCTTCTGATGTTCGACCATGGACTCGAAAGAAATGCCCTCGGCAGCTTCTGTGGTCACAGAAATCTGTGAGGTGTCTTCCGAGGGAATGAAGCCTTTGGGAAGATCCTGGAAAAGCATGAAAGTGCCGGCAAGAACGAGGGCCGTGAAAATCATGGTCGTCAATCGGTGCCTCAGGAACCACCTCAGCCCGGCGCTGTAAACCCNGAGCATCACGTCAAAGACCTTGTTCGACATCTCAAACAGACGGTTGTGGGTTTCCNGAGAGGCAGGCTTGAGAAAGCGACTGCACAGCATGGGGGTCAGGGTAAGGGCTACGAAGCCGGAAACGAGCACAGCCACGCCAATGGTAACAGCGAACTCTGTAAAAAGCCGGCCGATCACACCTCCCATGAAAAGAACAGGGATGAACACGGCAGCCAGAGAAAGGGTCATGGAGATGATGGTGAAGCTAATTTCTCTGGAGCCGGTGAGGGAGGCCTCGAGAACGTCTTCGCCTTTCTCAATGTGCCTCACGATGTTTTCGAGCATGACNATGGCGTCATCGACCACAAACCCAACGGCCAGAATCAGGGCCATGAGGGAGAGGTTGTCGACGCTGTACCCCAGGAGATACATGATCCCAAACGTCCCTACGATGGACATGGGCATAGAGAGCGAAGGGATAATGGTGGCAGAGATTTTTCGCAAAAAAAGGAAGATGACCAAGACGACGAGAAACAACGCGAAGATGAGCGTGAATTTGACGTCTCTCACCGAATCGCGAATGGACTCGGACCGGTCGAACAGCATGTGAAGGGAGACGGAGGCCGGAAGCTGGTCTTTGAAGCTGGGGAGCAGCTTTTTCACTGCGTCGGCGACTTCGACGGTGTTGGTGCCGGGTTGACGCTGGACTGCCAGGACGACGGATCTCTGGTCCACATACCAGGCAGCCGCCTTGTCGAACTCAACACCGTCAATAGCCACCCCCACATCCTGAAGACGAACAGGCTGCCCGTTCCGATAGGCCACAATGAGCGGGTTAAAGTCCTTGGCTTCGTTGAGCTGTCCGGTGGCTTCCACGGTGAAAGCCTGGTGACGCCCGTAAAGCGTACCCGTAGGGAGATTGGAATTCGACCTTCTCACGGCCTGTGCCACTTCGTCAAACCCCAAACCGCGGCCGTTCATGGCTTTAGGGTCGATCTGAATGCGCACAGCATACTTCTGAGAACCGAACACCTGAACTTGAGCTACCCCGCTTACTGTGGAAATGCGCTGGGCCAGCAAAGTCTCTCCATACTCATTGAGTACGTAGAGGGGAAGGGTCGGGGTGGTGAGGGCAAACATCAGGATGGGCATGTCCGCCGGGTTCACTTTCCTATAAGAAGGCGGATAGGGCATGTCCGGCGGCAGCCTGTGGGTTGTTCTGGCAATGGCCGCCTGCACGTCCTGGGCAGCGGCGTCCAGGTCTCGATCAAGATCGAACTGAAGGGTGATCTGGGTGACTCCGAAGGCGCTGGAGGAGGTCATGTTGGTCACGCCGGCGATGGTGGTGAACTGCCGTTCCAAAGGGGTGGCCACTGCTGAAGCCATGGTCTCGGGACTGGCTCCAGGCAGCCGTGCGTCCACAAAAATGGTGGGGAAGTCTATGTTAGGAAGGTCGCTGACAGGCAGCCGCCGATAGCCCATGAGACCAAAAATGAGCACGCTCAACATGAGCAGGGTGGTCATGACAGGGCGGCGTATGAACAGAGAGGCAACGTTCATTTGCCGGAACCTTCATTCCTACCGTTCCCCTGCCCCTTGGGGGTCACTTTGCTGCCGGGCGTGAGGAGCAATTGTCCATCGGTGACAACGGTCTCACCCGGTCTCAACCCTTTCTCAATGACCGTCTCACCGTCCGTGCTGCGACCGACCACAACCGGCCTCAGTTCAACGATCCCTTCCGACTTAACGACAAAGGCATATTGGCCCGATTGACCGCTCTGGATCGTCTGACTCGGCACCACGACCGCCCTGGGCAGCATCCCAAGGGTNAGCTCCACATTAGCGATCTGGCCCGGCCACAGACGTCGGTCGTCATTTGAAAAACTGNCCTTGAGGCGTATGGTTCCGGTGGAGGTGTCCACGGTGTTGTTAACGAAGGACACCGTTCCGACTGCAGGTCCGTTGGTGGCTGTTGGGTCGGAAATAAAGGCCAGAACACGCATCCCGCCTTCGGACATTCCTCGGTTGATCTGCGCCAGATACTGCTCAGGCACGCTGAAGGAGACGTATATAGGCCGAATCTGGTGAATGACAACGAGGGACTTGTTCTCGTCACTGGCTTTGATGAGATTGCCGCGCTGGATCATCAGGCTTCCTGTGCGACCGGAGATGGGAGCCCTGATCGAGCAGTAGCTCAATTGCAGAGCAAGGTTTTCGAGAGCAGCTTGGTCCGCCTTGACCGTGGCTTCGGCAGCCTCGGCAGTGCTCTTCAGCTGATCGTAAGCCTGTCGGCTCACAAAATCCTTCTCGGCGAGTGGTGCATTTCTGCGAACATCATCCTGGGCCTTGCGGGCCAGGGCCTGATCCCTTTCCAACCGCGCTTGCGCTTCCTTCAGGGCCACCTCATAGGGAGCCTTGTCAATGGTGAAGAGCAAGTCACCCTCTTTGACCTCCTGGCCTTCCCGGAAATGCACTGCAGTGAGTTCTCCTGCGACCCGGGATTTAACTGAAACGGTGGCATAAGCCTCAACATTTCCCACTGCGGTGAGTTGCACGGGAACGTCTTTTTCCAGGACCTGCGCTATCGCCACAGGTACCGCCGGTCTGTCTCTCTTCTTAGGTTCCTCAGCGGAAGGACTGTTGGAGCAGGCTCCAAGAAAGAGAAAGCCGACCAAAAAAAACCTCGCCAGTAGGCGGGGTTTGGTGAACTCCGTAAGAAAAACCCGGTTGCTCAAAGCTTATGAATCTCCTCTATCATCGGCAAATCGATGCAAACCCTACCTCAAAACTATAATACTTTCATAGGCGCGAAGCAAGAAAAAGCTATGAAACCTTGTCTCCGGGCTCAAGGTCGCCGTCGAAAGTCGCAATACCCAGCCTGTTTTTCCCGGATCCTGCCAGGATCATCCCTTCGGAGAGCCCGAATTTCATTTGTCGTGGCTTGAGGTTAGCCAAGAACATCATTTTCTTGCCAACGAGTTTCTCCGGCTGAGGATAGGCGGACCGGATACCGGCGAATACCTGGCGAAGCCTGCCTTCACCCACATCCAGCATGAGCTTGATGAGCTTGTCGGCCCCGGGCACCAGGCTCGCTTCGCGCACAAGGGCTACGCGCAAGTCGAGTTTTGAAAAATCATCGATCGTGATTTCCGGACCAATGGGGACAAGGCCCTCCCGTTTCCCGGCAGCGGAAACCGCCGGAGCTGCCTTAGAGGGTTCAGCCTGCACAGGCTCTTTGGCCTCGGTCTTCTGGATCTTGGTCCACTCGTCTTTCAAGGTAACGGTCCTGTTGAATACCATCAGATCTGAAGTGGAATCTCGGGAATCCACACAGAAGTAGCCCAGCCTCTCAAACTGAAAGCGAGATCCGGACACAGCCTCCTTGAGGCCGGGTTCCAAACGGCAGCCCTTCAGGACTTCAAGAGACAAGGGATTCAGGAAGGCCTTGAAATCCTGACCCTCTCCCTCGTCACTGGGGTCTGCTTTGGATAGGAGGTGGTCATACAATCTCACTTCTGCCGCAATAGAATGGGGCGCGGACACCCAATGGAGCGTCGCTCTCACTTTTCGGCCGTCAGGAGCATCCCCTCCTTTGGTTTTGGGGTCATAGGTGCAATGAACCTCCGTCACTTTGCCGCTCTGATCTTTGACAACGCCGACGCACTGACGAAATAGGCATAGCGCAACCTCACTTCGCGGCCCGGCGACAGCCGGTAAAACTTCTTGGGCGGCATCTCCATGAAGTCGTCCGCTTCGATGTACAGCTCCCTTGAAAAAGTAACCTTTCGCGTTCCCATAGAGGGATCTTCAGGGTTGTTGAGAGCATCCAACTCTTCCGTCTGACCCTCCGGATAGTTGTCAATCACCAGACGGAGAGGCCGCAAGACCGCCATCACACGGGGAGCGCGCTTGTTCAGGTCCTCCCGGATGCAATATTCCAGAAGGGCGACGTCCACCATGCTGTCTCTTTTTGCCACACCGATGCGCTCACAAAAGCTCCGGATGGCTTCAGGAGTGTATCCTCGTCGCCTTAACCCGGAAAGGGTGGGCATGCGAGGATCATCCCATCCGGACACGTAACGCTCCTGGACCAGCTGGAGCAGCTTTCGCTTGCTCATCACCGTGTGACTCAGATTCAGACGGGCGAATTCAATCTGCTGGGGGTGGTGGATTTCGAGTTCGTCCACGAACCAGTCGTAGAGGGGCCGGTGATCTTCAAACTCCAAGGTGCAGATCGAGTGAGTAATGCCTTCAATGGAGTCACACTGGCCGTGGGCGAAGTCATACATGGGATAAATGCACCAGGTGTTGCCGGTCCTGTGGTGCTCGGCATGAAGGATCCGGTACATGACAGGATCCCGCAAGTTGAGATTAGGAGAGGCCATGTCGATCTTGGCGCGAAGAACCCGTGAGCCGTCCGGAAACTCGCCGCTGCGCATGCGCTCGAAAAGGGCCAGGTTCTCTTCCGGGGAACGGTTCCTGAAAGGGCTCTCCTTGCCCGGCTCTGTCAGGGTCCCGCGAAACTCCCTGATCTGCTCTGCAGTGAGATCATCCACATAGGCTTTGCCTTTCCGGATCAACCGGACCGCAAAATCATAGAGCTGTTGAAAATAGTCGGAGGCATAGTACTCCCGATCTTCCCAGTCAAAACCCAACCAACGGACATCGGTCTTGATCGACTCCACGTATTCAGTGTCTTCCTTGCTGGGATTNGTGTCGTCGAAGCGCAGATTGCAAAGGCCCTTGAACTCCAAGGCCAGGCCGAAATTGAGGCAGATGGACTTGGCGTGGCCGATGTGGAGGTAACCGTTGGGCTCGGGCGGGAAGCGAGTGNGAACCCGGCCTCCGTATTTGTTCGTCTGCAGGTCTTCGGTGATGATCGTCTTGATGAAATTGGGGGCAGGGGTGAAATCGACACTCGACATGGGATGGATACTCCTTTTTGTTGCGCTAGANGCCTAAGCCGGCAGTTCTTCAAGATTTGNGAAAATGCTCAAAAGAGAACCGCAGAATGTCGAATAAGGAATAANGAAGGCAGAAGGCAAAGATNGAANGCATTTCACTTCATCATTCGNAATTTCTTGTTCGACATTCGAAATTCGGTTTTCAAGTTTGACCGGGGNCGAAATACTGTATCAGACCCATGCTTCCTCGAAACAGAAGCTATTATAGAGAGCGCGANGGGTATTGCAAGGGGTTTAGCCTGNCTTACAAGCCCCGCAGGGGTTTTAGCAAAAGACAAACCCCCATNGTCAGGAGNCCCTGAACCAGCATGCCCGCCTGAAAGCTCCAGACATCCGCCACTGTGCCGAGAAGGGTGGGAGCAATTCCTGTCCCGAAAATAACCCCAATGGCAAGGGTCGCTCCNGTNAATGCGCTTCGATCGCCTAAGGTTGTGAGCCTGGAAATCGTGACCAGGGCAGCAGGGAAAAAGACAGGCATAAAGGTTGCCTGCACGACCAGCATGACGACGAGAAGGGGAAAGGGCTCCGACAGGGCGATCCCCGCTGTGGAAAATCCGGATGCCATCAATGAGAGGAGCAGCACTCCCTTGACACCGATCCGGTCGATGAGAAAGCCAGCGAGAAAAGTCACAACAAGACCTCCGACCCGGGAAAATCCGAAAATCGTGTTGGCCAGATCCAAGGGAATTCCCTTTTCGTTAACCAGGAAGAGGGGGATCAAGTTGTAAAGACCAAGCCCGCTGCCTGCCGCAAAGCTCCAGAGAGTGGCTATGATCCAGAAATCCCGCCGCCGTAGCACTTGGGAGAAGGGGACTTTCTCTTCACCTTTGGGCCTGGGGTCCGGGGAGCGAACGAAAAAGACGACGGTGACGGCAAGGCAAAGAGCGCTCAATGCCATGACCAGCACGGGCCATTCAAGAAAGGGCAATAACGCTGCTGCAAGAAGCGGGATGACGAGAAGGCTGAAGGAAGCAGCGGTTTCGTGAAAAGCCAGGGCCCTGCCCCACTTGTCAGGGTGGATCGCGGAGGTGAGCAAAGGCAGGGCGCAAGGAGGGTAAATGCCCCCTCCGAAGCCGAGAAGGAAGACGACAACCCCCAGAGTCCAATACGTTCTTGTGAAGACAAGCGCCAGGAGGGCTCCGATGAGAATAACAAACCCCATAGCGATGGACTTCTTAAAGCCGATCCGTGGAGTGATCCAGTTCGAGGCCAGTAGAGAGCCGGTATAGCCCACGGCAAGGAAAAGAAAGAGGCTGCCGGCGAGGGCGTGGGTGATGTGAAGATCCTTTTCGAAGATTGGAAGAAGAGGCGCGAGGACTGTTCGTGTGGAGAAATTGAGGAACCAAAGGCTCCAGAAAAGGAGGAGAAGGAGAATGTTCATGGAGGCGCTCTAGTTAGGTTCTTCCGTTGGAGGCGGTTTCATGGTGCCAGAGGAGGAGATCCTTCTTAATGTGGTGAAGCGTGTCGGAAAGGGAGACCTTGTAGAGATGAGGATTCGTAAACCGCTTGGTCTCATTCTCCAGACTCTCGATTTCCTTTGCAGCATGCTGTCTCACATCCTGAAGCGAGGGAGGCTCATAGACCTGCTTGCCGTCCTTGAAGATAGGCACCATGATCTCCCTGGCTTCATAGGGAGGCCGGTAGGTTTTCTTCATGTAGTCATACATGGGGTGATGAGCGATGACCGGTTTCCCTGAAGGCAGAGGCTCCTCCAGATCCATGAGAAGATCACCCATCATGAATCCCCTGGAGTTATAGAAGCGCACGATTTTCTTCATGCCAGGGTTGGTCACCTTTTCCGGGTTCTGGGAAATCTTGATCTTGGGGATAAGCTTGTCTTTTCCGTAACCCGCGGCCATGAGCTTGTAAACCACTCCGAGCGCGGGAGTCTGATAGGAGGTCATGAGCTTGGTGCCCACACACCAGATGTCAATTTGTGAGCCCTGGTCTCTAAGGCTTTCAATGAGCCATTCATCGAGGTCACTGCTTGCAAGGATCTTCACCTCAGGAAAACCCGCCTCGTCGAGCATGCTCCTGGCGACCTTGGAGTAATAAGCCAGGTCCCCGCTGTCTATCCGGATGCCTCTCAAGGTCTTTCCGGTTGCTCGCATTTCCTCCGCGACTCGAATGGCGTTTTTCACCCCTTCCACAACATCATAGGTGTCCACAAGGAGAACACAGTTGTCGGGGAAAATCCGGGAAAAAGTCTGGAAGGATTCGATTTCCGTGTCGAAGCTCTCCACCCAGCTGTGCGCGTGAGTCCCTCGTATGGGGATACCGAAGAGTTTGCCCGCCCTCACATTGGAGGTGGCCTCGCATCCCCCGATGTAGGCAGCCCTGGCCCCGTAGAGAGCCGCTTCAACGCCGTGAGCCCGTCGAGTGCCGAAGTCTATGACCGGCGCTCCTTTCGTGGCTGTCTTAAGGCGGGCGGCTTTCGTGGCAATGAGCGTTTGGTGCCCGACCATGGCCAGCAACGTGGTTTCGAGAATTTGAGCTTCCGCGATCGGTCCGACCACCCGGATCAGGGGTTCATTCGGGAAGACCAAAGTGCCCTCAGGAATAGCCCACATATCGCCGGTGAACCTGATCCCTTTAGCGAGTTCCCCTAGAGCTTCTCTTGAGAAAATGCCAAGGCTCCGGAGGTAATCCAGGTCATCAGGGTAAATCTTCAGCGAATTGACATACTCAATGACGCTTTCCAGCCCGGCAAAGACGCAAAAGCCTCCTCCATCAGGATTTTGGCGATAGTAAAGATCAAAACAAGCTCTTTGTTTGCTTTTGCTTGAAACGAGGTAACCGGCGACCATCGTCAGTTCGTAAAGATCGGTGTCAAGCGTGTGGTTGCCGCACTTGAGCCCTTTGAGGGCCGTATCGCCGTCCACGGTTCCCAACTCAAGCTTGAGATCCTCGTCGAACACTTCGATCTTATCGAGTACTTTCTTGGTTGCAGGATCTCTGAATCGGGGGTTCATCGTCTTTATCCTCAACACCTTTTTATGGAGCAGTGTACCACAATATTCGACTTTGTCATGCCGGAAACTCTCCCTTTTCATCCTTCCTTCACAAGAATCCGGTAGCTCGTTTCAACCTGGGCGTTCATGGAGGCCGTGGCACTGCAATACTTTGTCGTCGAAAGCTTGATGGCCCGCTCCACGTCTTTTGAGGTGATTCCTGTGCCCTCGAGCACATATTCGATCAGAATTCTGGTGTAGCGCTTTGGATGGTCCTCGGCGCGCTCGCCGGTGATGTTGACCTGAAACCCTGTCACCTTGGCCCGTCTTCTCTTCATGATATGGATCACGTCAATGGCCGTGCAACCGGCTACCCCCATAAGGACCATTTCCATGGGCGTGGGTCCTGTTCTGCCGTCGGGACTGTCAAGAAGGACTCTCGGACCGTCACCAGCCTGGCCGACAAATTGCATTTTTTCTTTCCATTCGAGTTTTGCCTTGATGGTCATGTCCGGCTTCCTTGGGTAGATTTAATTTACTTATTACTCCTTGCCGCAGTAAAATACAAGTGCGGGCAGATCGAGGAAGGGAAGAAGAGGGAGGCGAGACGACAAAAAATGGTCACCATTCGCACGGAAGAACCTACAGACGTTGAGGTGATCCATTCTATTCACCAATCCGCGTTTCCGACTGAGGCGGAAGCGCGCTTGGTCGATCGCCTGCGCGAAGAAAGTAAGCTGGCCCTCTCACTCATCGCTGAGGTTAAGGAGCACGCGGTGGGCCATGTCGCCTTCAGCCCTGTTTTCGTCGGTTCGCAGAGCTCAGGGAATCAAGGCCTGGGGCTGGGCCCAGTCGCAGTTCTGCCCGAATGGCAGGGAAATGGTATTGGGGAGAAGTTAATCACGAGAGGGATTGAGGACTGCAGGCGAGACGGTTACTCGTTTGTCGTGGTCCTAGGGGAGCCTGAGTATTATGAAAGGTTTGGCTTTCGACGCGCGAGCCTGTTCGGCTTGGGCAATGAATATGGGGTGGACGACCCCTTCATGGCATTGGAATTGAGACTTGGGGGTCTACCTAAAGTGCCGGGAATAGTCAGATATGTGAAAGTTTTTTCCGAGGTGACAGACAGGTAAACCTTCGAACCCATGAAACTGAGCGACAAAGACTTCGACCGAATTGTGAAAAGGGCGATTCGCCGCATCCCCGAGGAGTTGCGGAAACACCTTGACAATGTGCTGATCAGCGTTCGCAAGAGGGCATCAGAGGAAATGCTGGAGGAGATGGAGGTTCCACCAGGGGAGGAACTTCTCGGCTTTTTTTCGGGCATCCCTCTTGTGGACCAGTCCGTGACGGATCCTCCGCTCTATTCGGATACGATTTTCATATTCCAGGAGCCTCTGGAGGCAATGTGCCGGACAGTCGAGGAACTGGAGCAGGAAATCGAGCTGACGGTAGTTCACGAAATCGCTCACTACTTTGGAATCAGTGAAGAGCGGCTCGAAGAACTCGGGTATTCGTGAAAAGAGAAACCATGTTTCAACCTTTTTGGCGATCGAGGAATCTATGTCTGATTTGAATGACCCTAGGGTGTTTTTCGCCGCAGAGCGCACCTTGCTCGCGTGGAGCCGCACCAGCATCACGGTGATGGTGTTCGGTTTTGTGGTCGAGCGTTTTGGACTTCTAGCTCACATTATGCTCCCAAAGGGAGGAGAAATCATCGAGAGGGGCATTTCTTTTTGGATCGGTCTCGTCTTTATCCTCTTTGGAGTGGCCCTGTCCATTCTTTCCACGTTCCAGTACGTCCGTGTTCTGAAGACTCTGAAGAAAGAGGAGATCCCGCAGGGCTACTGGCTTCACCTTGGAGCGGTGACGAATATCGTGCTGGCGGTTCTCGGGCTTCTCGTCACCTTCTACCTGATCATCGAACTGAAGTGAATCGTGAAGAATCTGGATCACGGCCATGGGCAAAAGCAAAAAGAGAATGTTCAGAAACAGTGTCCTGCTCTCGTTGATGGCGTTTTACTTTTCATGCGGGAAAGACGTTTTCCCACCCGACTCCCCTGAAAACCCTTTCCCG
>JGI11641J44799_10000550_pt1 | contig 11392 bp, 7 predicted proteins | sample WetSurSiteA1Bulk_FD_44799 | JGI IMG/M metagenome (IMG submission 44799) | reverse complement strand
TCCGTTCAGCAGAATATCGAGCCTGACGAGATTGGCAGGTTTGTAATCCGTATAATGATAATCGAACGAAGCATATCCTTTGGAGATACTCTTCAGTTTGTCATAGAAATCAAAGACTATTTCTGCGAGCGGCATTTCAAAAGAAAGTTCGATGCGATTGGTGGTCAGATACACCTGGTTCTTCAGAACGCCTCGTTTGTCGATGCAAAGTTTCATGACCGGTCCCACAAAATCGGACTGGCAGATGATCTCCGCATCAATGTAAGGTTCTTCAATAAAGTCAATATAGGTCGGATCGGGTAATCCCGAAGGATTGTGCACATCGAAGCAGTCGCCTTTACCGGTTGTAACACGATAGGACACATTTGGTACCGTATTGATCACATCCATATCGAATTCCCGGTCGAGCCGTTCCTGTACAATCTCCATGTGCAACAGTCCCAGGAATCCACACCGGAATCCAAAACCAAGGGCTGCAGAGGATTCGGGGACAAAGGACAATGAAGCGTCATTGAGCTGAAGTTTTTCCAGTGACGCCCGTAATTCTTCATAATCATCCGCATCGATCGGGTATATTCCGGCAAAAACCATTGGTTTCACTTCCACAAAGCCCTCGATGGCTTTGTCACAGGGTCTGTCATAGTGCGTGATGGTATCACCCACCTTTACCTCGCGCGCTGACTTGATACCGGATATGATATAACCCACATTACCGGCGCTCAGGGAAGGCCGTGCCTCAAATTTTAATTTCAGTACCCCAATCTCATCAGCGTCGTAATCTTTACCCATATTCACGAATTTCACATGATCACCGGTTTTTATGGTTCCATTCATGATCTTGAAATAGGCGAATATCCCCCGGAATGAATTGAAGACGGAGTCAAAGATAAGCGCCTGCAACGGAGCCTCAGGATCACCTTTGGGCCGGGGAATTTGCCGTATTATTCGCTCGATGATCTGCTCAACACCCATCCCGGTCTTGGCACTTACCTCGATGATTTCCTCACGTCTGCACCCAATCAGGTCCACGATCTGATCCTTTACCTCCTCGGGCATGGCGCTGGGCATATCCATTTTGTTAAGCACTGGAATGATCTCCAACCCGTGGTCCACTGCCTGGTAAAGGTTCGAAATGGTCTGTGCCTGTATGCCCTGTGTGGCGTCGACTACCAGGAGAGCACCCTCACAGGCTGCTATGGCCCTTGATACTTCATAGGAAAAATCTACATGCCCCGGCGTATCAATCAGATTCAGGATATAGTTGTTGCCCTCAAATTCATACTCCATCTGTATGGCGTGGCTCTTGATGGTGATACCCCTTTCCCTTTCCAGGTCCATATTGTCGAGTACCTGGTCCTGAAAATCCCTGTCAGCGAGGGTATGGGTAATCTGAATTAGCCGGTCAGCCAGGGTACTCTTTCCGTGGTCAATATGAGCAATGATGCAAAAATTCCGTATCCTGTCCATTTACAGTCCTGTGTTTTTATAACGGTGACAAAGATATTTATTTGGGGGTAAATTCACATATTTTTAATATTTTCGGAGGGAAATGATTAGAAGATCATGAAGACAAACGACACCCTGGAAATTATACCCTGTGATTTCTCCAACCAGGATCACTGTGAAGCACTGGTGAACCTGATGAATGAATACATCTGTGATAAGATGGGTGATGGAATACCTTACACCGAAGATCAGAAAGCAAAGCTGGTGGAAGGATTAAAGAACCATCCTTCGAAACTGGTATTACTGGCCCGTGCAGGAAATCAATTTGCCGGTCTTGCGAACTGTTTTATCAATTTTGCAACCTTCACGGTAAAACCTTACATCAATGTTCATGATGTAATAGTTACCGGGTCGTGGCGCAATTGCGGTGTCGGTCGCCGGCTGCTTGAAAAAGTCATCGAGAAGGCAACGGAAATAGGCTGTTCCAAGGTTACCCTGGAGGTACGTGACGACAATCACAATGCCAAACACCTATACAACAGTCTGGGTTTTTTTGATGCTGAGCCGCGACAATACTACTGGGCCAAATATCTGTAACCATTAAATTGCCTGCTTATGTTATACTTCACCGATCAGGAAATCGATCAACTGATGACCGAGGATGTCCCGTTTTTTGATTTGACAACATCACTCCTACGCCTGGAAAACAAGCCAGCCAAAATCCAGATCTCCACACGTGAATCAGCCGTAGTTTGCTGCACCGAGGAGGTCATGAAGATCTTCAGAAAGACCGATATTCAGCCGACATTATTTACACCGAGTGGTGAATATCTCGAGAAGGGTGTCAAGTTCATGGAAGGGGAGGGATTATCGGGTAACCTTTTTGCCATTTCCCGCACTATTGAGAACCTTCTCCGCTATGCATCAGGCATTGCCACACGTACACGCCTGCTTGTCGAAAAGGCACGCCATGCAAATCCTGATATCGTTTTGGCCACCACCCGGAAAATCATTCCCTATACCCGGAAAATCGCCATAAAGGCAGTTAAAGCTGGGGGAGCAACTATTCACAGGTTTGGACTTTCGGAATCAGTACTGATTTACAGGAATCATTATAACTTCCTGGGAGGCCTGGATCATCTTGAGAAAAGGATCAGGGAACAGCGCATTCATACAGGCGGTAAGCGGATCACCGTTGAAGTGAATTCACCGGAAGATGCCCTGAAGGTTGCTGCCACGGGCATTGATGTAATACAGCTTGATAAATTCTCGCCGGCAGATATAAAGCATCTCAGGAAGGAGATCAGCAAGACAAATCCCAAAACCTTGCTGGCAGCTGCCGGGGATATCGTTCTGAATAATGTGCAGGATTTCGCTTTATCCGGTGCAGATATCCTAGTAACTACATGGCCATATTATGGTGAACCGGCGGATATGGGTGTTACTATTCAGCCGATCTTTGACCTTTACTGATCATTCATATTTCAGAACCTCACCGGGATTGGTGCGCGAAGATAGCCAGATGTGATAATAGACCGTTCCCAGGGAAACTGTGAGAATGATTGCAGTGGCCAGCAGAAAGTAAAGGAAATTCAACCGTACATGAAAAGCATAGTCCTTCAGCCATGAATTCAGGAGGAGGCATGCGCCGATCCATGCGGCAACAGATGAAATGAGGATCATCCGGATGACCTCCGATATCTTTTGAAGGATTATTCCCCGGCTGCTTGCACCCATGGCTTTTTGCAGACCAATATCACGTTTTCGCCGGAAATAATTGTGCGAAACAAGCGCAAATAAACCCATGCTCGAGATCAGGACTGCAATGAGAGAAAGCAGTATAAATACCCTGCCGGTTTCCTGTACCGGTAAATACTTGGATCGTCTGTCCTCGTCGATAAAGTAATGAACAAAGGGATAGGCGGTTGTATAACTTTCCCATACCGTTCTCAGATAATCAAGCGTTTTTTCCTGGTTTTCACCTGTCAGCCTTACCGTCAGGTAACCTTCGAGGTTACCAGGCATCAGCATAATGATCAGTGGGCGGATGGGATTATCGAGCGTTTCAAAATGAAAATCCTTAACAACACCAATGATGTGGAATTCAGATCTTTTTAAGGGCTTTCCGGTAAGCTGGATAATGGTTTTACCGATCGGATCTTTGATTCCCATCAGTTTAACAGCTGTTTCGTTAATGACACAGGCCGCGGAATCTGCATGAACTGACCGGTTAAAGAATCTGCCTTCGGCAATCGTAAATCGGAAGGTGGAATCGAATCCAAAACTTACCAGGAGATTAGGGATCGAGAAATTCCTGGTAACGGGTGTCCCTTCGAGATAATAGGGATTCCGCCCGAAGTTGCCGCCAGGTATGCTGGTGGAATTGGTTACTGCAATTATTCCGGGGTAATTGCTGATCTGTTCTTTGAATGCTTCCAGTTTGCTGGCCAGTCCGTCAGACCGTCTGATAACCAAAAGGTTTTGGGTATCATAGCCGCGATCCTTGCTGATCAGGTAACGGAACTGACTGAAAATTACAAGTGTCATAACAACAACGCCAACTGCGATGAACAGCTGAAATAATACCAGACTGTTCCGGATAAAGCTTTTGCGAAGTCTGCCCTGGGCATTGTCGCGCATGACAATTGCCGGATCGATTCCTGAAAGCCGCCAGGCGGGGTATAGTCCGGATAATAAACCGATGATGAGGATCAGCCCCAGCATGAGTAAGAGCCCCGATGTGTTCAGCAACTGATCCAGGCTCAGGTGCAAACCCAGATACCTGCTGAAAGCGGGCAGAACAAGTTCCGTGAAAAAGAGCGCAATGGCCATGGCAAAGAAGGCCATTAAGGAGGATTCCAGCAAGAACTGACGTACCAGGATTGACTTGTCTGATCCGGCAATCTTGCGGATACCGACTTCCTTGGCACGAAAGATAGAATGTGCAGTGACCAGGCTGATGAAGTTGAGGCACGACAGAATGAGGATGATGACGGCCAGGGCCGCAAAAAGGTATATATACAGGATCTTACCCACCGGCTCAAATTCAGCAGTAAAATCTGATTTCAGGTGAATGTCGGTCAGGGGTTGCAGGACAAAGGCGTAATAATCCTTGCCGGAATCAGTTTCTGCAGCTTTTAGGCCCAGCATTTTCTGGTAACTTGGCAGTACATAATTCCTGACGATATTTTCGAGCTGCGGATGAATTTTTTCCACCGGTGCATCCTCCCTGACAAGGATGTAGGTATAAAGAAAACTGGCCACCCACTGGTAATTCAGTCTTTTATCGTAGGTCTTGAGCGCCCCTACCATGTCAAAATGCATGTGTGAATTTTCCGGTACATCTTCCATGATTCCGGTTACTTCGTAATAAGTGGAGTCATTTTCAATCCGCAATTGCTTACCGATTGGGTCCTCATCACCGAAATACCGCAAAACGGCCTGCCTGCTCAATACGATTGAATACGGCTTNNNGAGTACCTCCTCAGGAGAACCTTTCAGCAGTGGAAATGTAAAGAATTGAAAAAAGTTGGAATCAGCAAAAATGATGTTGTCTTCGTTATATTTGGCACTCCCGTAACGAACCAGCCAGGCGCCGAAATGTCCAATGCGGACTGCGTTATCGATTTCAGGGATCTCTCGTACAACAGTTCCGGCCAAAGGAGCCGGGGTCACGGCGTGGTTGAAAACATTGTCGGCTATTTTGCCCCGGACACCAATCCTGTAAATCCGGTCGGCATTTTTATGAAAGCGGTCGTAACTGATCTCATTGTGGGCATATAAAAAAATAATAAGGCTAAAGGCAAGGCCAATAGCCAACCCAAAGATATTGATCAGCGTGAGTACACGGTCCCTGATAAATACCCTGATCGCAACTTTGAAAAAACTGCCGAACATGCAAATGATACTTTTGAGACGACTAGTCGCGGGTTATGGCTCAACATTCATGCCATGTGATGTAAGGAAATATAAATTAGATAGATACAGCCAAATTAACTGAATATTGATTTCCGGTTTTGTCCGGTTCTGTACAGGGACTGTTCGTAAACGGACACTCACAATGCCTGCCGATCACTTCGATGCTGCATCCAGCAGTTGCTTGCCAACCGGATTATCGGGATATTTTTCCATGATTTGCTTCGCATAAACAGCAGCTTTGGCAGCTTGTCCACGTTCCAGATAAAATGTGGTGGCAGCCAACAAAAAGTCATAATTGCCAGGTTCCCTATTCAGGGCGTTCAGAATATATTTCTCAGCCTCCCTGTAATTGCCCTGCGTGTTTTCAAGCAAGGCCAGATTGTAAAGTATCCTCGGGTTTTCGGGCATCAGAGCCACTGCTTTCAGGAAGTATTTCCTGCTTTCTTCAATCTTTCCCATTTCAGCCAGCAACAAGGCCAGCGAATAGTTAATGTCTTCAATCTCCGGATTTTCAACCAATACCTCGCGCAGCAGTTTTTCAGCTTCCTTATTTTTACCTTGCTGGTTATACACCGTTGCCAGGTTTACCTTCGCCCTGTTGAACAACCCGTCAATTTCCAGAGCCTCCTCGTATGATCTTGCGGCCTTGTCAAGATCACCCGCATTGGCGTACATGATCCCCAGGTTGTATTTCCCGCCTGCAAAATCAGAAACGTAAAGGTTAATCTCCTCATATTCTTTGAGGGCAGCTTTCATCGCCTTTCTGGCCGGGGCGCTCAACATGTTTTCAGGGACCTGTGATAGCCGGATGGCTGCTTCGGTACGTATCCCCCTGACCGGATCGTTCAGGAGGGGAAGCATCATTTTTTCAAATGATCCGGCATCAACGGGGTGATAGCTCGTGACAGCAGAATGACGCACAAGAGAGGCCGGGTCACTAAGAGCCTTTTCAACAGCCTTATTGCTTATACTATCATTATAATTGCCCAGTAAGCTTACCGATGTAGCCCGTACCATCAAGGGTACCAATTCATTTCCGGCATACATGACCAAATTGGAAACAGCTCCCGGATCTCCCTGGTTTGCCGAGGCAAAGGTTTCACCATAATGCGGGCGTTTCTTTGTCCCATACCATTTTTCAATATAGTTTTGAGACCAGGAAGCCGTTTTATCCGAATGACAATCATTGCAGGCGTTGGGAGTGCCAATGCCCAACGTCAAATCAGGTCGCGGGATCCTGAAGCTGTGATCCCTGCGATAATCATTCCCCATATAAAACCGGCCCACCATGTGGCAGTTTACACACTGGGCGCCAGTTCCCTGTTTGTATTCGGGTTTTCCTTTGTTAATCAGGTGAACTGCTGCGTTTTCATTTTCCATTTTATGAAAATGATGGCTCGGTGTATCATATATATCAGGCCGGTGGCATTTGAGACATAACTGGTTGTCCTCTTTCAGGGTTCTCACAGAATGCACATCATGACAATCACTGCATTTGATAGCCTTTTCATACATTTTGCTTTGCGTGAAAGATCCATACTCATAGTCTTCATCGAGTATCTGTCCGTCGGCATGATAAAAGGGCTGCGTGATCAACTGCGGGATCATGTAATTCAGCATGTCTTCATTGTCATCCGTATAATCACCCATGATGGACCGCCGGGTATGGCATCGTGCACATACATTCAGCAGTTCGCGGTTATCGAGTTCCCTGGTTCTTACCACAAGGCCCGTATTCACGTCAGCAGGTCTGGAACCTTCCGGAAGATTTGCCCATTCAATATGTCCGGAGGCCGGTCCGTGACAGGCCTCACAACTTACGTCTATTTCCGACCAGGTGGTCTTGAAAGTATTTGTTGCAGGGTCAAAGTTTTTCCTCAGGTTTGTGGAGTGACAGTCGGCACACATGCCATTCCAGTTCTGTGCCTGGTTGGTCCAGTAAAGCCAATTGTCGGGCTTGATGTCCTGCCCCTGGTAAACGGTATCCCCCAGGTGGAACCATTTCTTTTTATCGGTGTCCCAGGCTATGGGGAGACATTGCATCTTGCCGCCTTCAAAGGGCACGAGGTATTGCTGCAGCGGTGTATATCCAAAAGTATGGGTGATCTGAAAATCTTTGAATTCCCCTCCGGGTCCCATGGTGTGGATGTAGAACTTACCGTCCTTACGAAACATACGGTGCGTCAGCCCATTGTGTTTAAATTCAATGTTATTGAAATTACCCAATACGGTTCTATCGGTAGCAACATCCATGGCCAGATCGTGATGGGAGCCCAACCACAGATCATCCTCCTTTTTGTGACATTCGATACAGGATGCCCGGCCCACGAACTGGGGCCCGGTGTGAACCGATCCTCCAGCCTTTTCAACAGCCATACGGGTCAAGTATACCGGGAAAGCCAACACAATAATCAGCGTTGCAATGAAGCCTGTTATCTTCCAATGCTTCATGTTATTAGTGCCTGAGTTATAGGGCATAAGTAACCTGGCTTTTATCGAACTTTTTACGTTTCATTTTCCGGCTGATATCAACCTTTACCTTACCGGCTTCGATGGTGACAGGGAAATAGTCAAGGGCACGGGCAGCCGGAGAATTGACCACATTCCCGAATTTGTCGAACGCCGAGGAATGGCAAGGGCAAATAAACCGGGTATTCGGTTCATCCCAGGCAACAGAACATCCCAGATGTGAACAGATCAGGGATAGTGCAAGAAATCCTCCATCCTGCTGGCGGACCAGAAAAAGCTTGTTAACCCTGTCGGTCGTTACCGAATTAACCTGAAAGTCCTCAACATTACCGATAATCTTCAGGGTGGAAATGGGATTGCTTTTGCTGAGTTCTTTGCCAGGCCGCAACATGTTGATTGTAAAAAGCAGGAACTCGGCTGCGGCAACCAATCCGACAACCGGCCAGGCCTTCCGCAGAAAATCCCTTCTTCCGCTTGTATCTTTTGCTTTTTTATCGGACAATGCTGGGGTCATCATTTAGCTATAAAATATGAACACTACAACTGCCATGGCCACATCAGTTTCATACCTTCGCCCCTGAACAGGATTCCGGTAAAGGATAATACTGTGTACGAGACAACCAGAATAATTATAACACACTGGATGTATTCCGACCGGTTCAAAGAGAACTTGCCATGCAGGTACTTCAAAAAAAGGAAAATGCCACCGGCAGCAACCAGAAATGGAATAAAGCCAGTTGTAATAAGTGATGGTATGAAAGGCAGCAGCATTTCAGGATCAGGTAAAACATCACTGACCAAAATGAACAGGATTGTCATGACAAGGCCGGCAAGGAAAGCATAAATCCCTGCTCTTTTCCCGTTTTCCGATAAAAACCAGATACCCTGATTGTTGTCGGTGAGTTTTATATAGGGAAGCCAGAAACCTGCCAGCAGCAGGATTACCGGGAAAATGACAACGGCAAAAAAGGGATGAAAATGTATCAGCAGTTCCTGCAATCCCATGAAATACCACGGCGCTTTGGCCGGATTGGGACTGATTGCCGGATTGGCCCTTTCACGCAACGGGGCGTCAAACAAACTGCCCAGCAGAAACAAAATTGCAATCAACACCAGGGCAACCACCAACTCACGGGCAACCAAATGAGGATAGGTATCTATCATAGGTTCGTCCTTGTCTTTATCAGCCACAATTACTCCGCCCGCCTTGCGGATACGCCAGAAATGATAACCCATCAGCACGACCATTAAAACTGGTATAACGCCGGTGTGCAGGTTAAAGAAGTTGGTGAGCGACGCTGCGTCTACTTCTTTCCCACCCAGGAGAGACTCCCTGATACTGCTTCCGATGAAGGGGATATAATCCAATAAACTGGTACTGATCGTTACTGCCCAGTATGAAAGCTGATCCCAGGGTAGCAGATAACCCGTGAAATTTGACAGGATCACAAGCATCAGCAAAACGATCCCGAAAAACCAGTTCATATGCCTGGGTTTGCGGTATGCCCCTGTAAAGAGCACCCGTAACATGTGAAGGAAGGTTGTCCACAACAGCAGGACAGCACTCCAGTGGTGGAGGTTTCGGGCCAGCTGACCGAACAAAAGACCTTGCTGAAGGTTCAGGATGGAATTATAGGCATTATCAGGTGAGGGTTCATAATGAAATTTCAACAACAGTCCAGTGAATACCTGGATGACCACAAGCAGTGCTGCCATTCCGCCAAGGCCAAAAGTAACAGTAAACCGTAATGTTGGCGCCTTTATCCTGCGCGGATGAAGGTGCAGGATCAAATTGTTCAGGTTCACCGATGGTTTTGTGGTATCTGCATTACTAGTCATAGAAGAGGATTAGAAATCTTCAGGTACTTGAAGACAAAAGTAATTTTTTTTATGAGAAAGCAAGTCATTCCATAAAACATGCCGACAAGTGTTTATACTATCGACAACGAAGCTTTGTTTTTAGAGCAGATGTGACCAGCCCTGAAAAATTTGACTTAATTTTAATTGTGGAATCTGTTTATTCATGAATCAATCTTAATCCATGCGATGTTATGAAGACTATTAACCGGCTGAATTTTATTGCACTTCTGCTGACCACACTGGCTACAGGCTGCACGCACGATAAGGTTTACACACAGGATAGCCAGGGTGGCGGTGACCTGGATAAAAAGGTCAGGGAGTTTCTGGACAGCAAGGCCTATGGATGGCACGACATGAACGTGCCAAGGTCGGATGGCCAGTTGCTGTACGATATCATTGTAAAGAACAATTACAAAAATGCTGTTGAGATCGGTACTTCCACGGGACATTCCGGTATCTGGATAGCCTGGGCCCTCAGCAAAACCGGTGGTAAACTGATCACCATTGAAATTGATGAACACCGGTATAAGGAGGCCCTGGCCAATTTTGAAAAAGCCGGTGTGGCTCAGTATGTTGATGCCAGGCTGGCAGATGCCCATGAACTGGTTCCCAAGCTGAGCGGCCCGATCGATTTCGTATTCAGCGATGCCGATAAAAACTGGTACATTAATTACTTTAAGGCGTTAGACCCGAAGCTAGTTGCAGGAGGTTGTTTTACTGCACATAATGTTGGCATGTACGGGGGAAGGGAATATTTTGAATATGTCAGCCGGCTCCCCAATTACAAAACTACGCTGGATGACCGTGGCTCCGGAATGTCAGTCAGTTACAAAACCGTCAGCCGCTGATCATGCGTCATTCCCTGAAGAAAGGTGTGCACGGGATCGGTTTGTTCCCTGCATCAAACCTTGTAGTGGCAAACATGATCGGTGCGGGAATATTCACAACCTCCGGACTCCTGATGAGCGGGTTAAAGAATCCGGTATTTCTGATCATCCTGTGGGCTGCCGGGGGGATCATAGCGCTGTGCGGCGCGCTGGCCTACGCCGAATTGGGAGCTTCGATGCCACGGGCGGGAGGTGAGTATGCCTTCCTTGCGCATTTATTTCATCCTGTGGTTGGATTTATGAGCGGCTGGGTTTCATTCCTGGTAGGTTTCTCCGCACCCATCGCCGCTTCCTCCATTGGCTTCAGCGAGTATTTATACCGTGCTTTCCCGGGGATCCCCGTTGACAGAAAGATCCTGGCTGTTCTGGTAATCCTGGTATTCACCCTGGTGCATCTCCGCGGGTTGAAATTCGGATCGAGGGTGCAGAATGTTCTTACAATGTTGAAGGTCAGCTTAATTGTTGTTCTGGTATTTGCCGGTCTGTTGCTCGGCAAGGGCAACTTCGGTCATTTTGCGCAGGGAACACCTGTGGTCTGGAATTTCGGTACGCTGAAAATAATGGGACTTTCTTTAATGTGGATCATGTTTGCCTATAGCGGCTGGAATGCTTCCACTTACGTTGGTTCAGAGATACGGGATCCGCAACGGAATATTCCGCGTTCGCTGCTCCTGGGCACCGGTATCGTATGGATCCTTTATATATTGCTGAATTTGGTTTATACCTATGGCATTGCTCCTGTTGAAATGCAGGGCGTTATTTCGATTGGCGGGCTGGCAGTCCGCAACCTGTTCGGCCCCTCGCTGGAGACT
>JGI11641J44799_10000549_pt1 | contig 11401 bp, 13 predicted proteins | sample WetSurSiteA1Bulk_FD_44799 | JGI IMG/M metagenome (IMG submission 44799) | reverse complement strand
CCGGATGGCACACACATCACCATCCGCCCCATTCGCCCGCAGGATGCCGATGAACTTCAGGCTGCCTTCCAGCGTTCTTCGATGCATAGTATTTACCTTCGCTTCCTTTCATTCAAAAAAGAACTCACCGATGAGGAAGCCCGAACTCTATCCACCCTGGACTACACCACCCGGATGGCCTTTGTGGCAGTATGTGAGGAAAACGGGCAAGATATCGTGGTGGGAGTGGCTCGTTATGCTTTGATTGATGAGGAAGATTGGAATATTGCCGAGTCTGCGGTGATTGTGACGGACGATTACCAGGGACATGGTATCGGTAAGCTGCTTCTATGGCGTCTGGTAAACTACGCCCGGGCCAAAGGTATCCGCTTCCTGCGCGGTAACCTGCAAATCGGTAATGACCGTATGTTGGACCTGGTTAAGCGGAGCGGTCTTCCCCACGAACAGTGCTATGTGGATGGGATATGGCAAGTGACTATCGACCTCCAATTATCCAACGAAAAAACATGACTACCTGGGAATCAACCTCACCTATTGAGCTGGCATTAGCTTTTGATGCAGAGCAGGCTTCCCTGACCACCCACAATACCAAAAGTGAACGGGCCCTCCGATTGAAGTATTCTATTCTATTGCGCCAGGCTCCTGCTGAGTATGTGCTGAATTTTGCACGACAGCTGCTGTTCACCCACGGTCATCGTTGGCAGGCATATGAAATAATCGCAGCCCACAAGCAGGCATTCCAGAGTCTCCGCATGGATGAACTAGAGCAGCTCGGGCAGGGCATCAACAGCTGGTGGACGACGGATTCGTTCGCGCGAACCCTATCTGGCCCTGCCTGGCGGGATGGGTTGGTCCCTGATGCGTTGGTCATCAGGTGGGCGGGTTCATCCGATTTATGGTGGCGGAGGGCAGCGCTGGTGAGCACGGTGGCGTTCAACATCCGCTCGCAGGGAGGCAAGGGAGACGTGTTGAGGACACTAGCTATTTGCAGGCTGCTGGTGTCTGACCACGAGGACATGGTGGTCAAGGCGATGTCGTGGGCGCTTCGGGAGCTGGTATATTTTGACTCTGAAGCGGTGGAGTGGTTCATGCAGGAACATGAAAGAACCCTGGCAGGTAGAGTGAAGCGCGAGGTGGGCAACAAGCTTCGCACGGGGTTGAAGAACCCACGAAGGAGGAAGTAGGATTCAATTAGCCTGAGCTACCGATGCAATATTGGTGGAGATTGCTTCGACCTGCAGAGAGCGCAGGTCTCGCAACGACAGAGTTTTACCCACCCCTGGTGGTTTCCATCTCATCTTTGACGGCTTTGTAGAGCGTTTCAGCCTTGAGCTCACTCAGCGTGTAGCAAGGAGCTTCCAGGTGATCCGCCAGGGATTGCGCCAGACCCTGGTCAAAGGCGGTGTGCTCCATGTTGACCACCACACAGTGAATGGCATCCGCGGCAATCTGGTCAGCCAGGCGATGGGCTTCATCCTGAGGCGGCATGGAGGTCATAGAGACGTTGCCCGCACCATCCGTGAGCAGGATGACCAGAGGCTGAACATCTGGGTGCAGGATGCGTTCGCGCTGTAAGGTCTGGTGAGCCATGTATAAGCCTGCGGAGAGTGGTGTTTTTCCTCCAACAGGGATATCTGCCAGAGCTCGCTGGGCCAGCATGACCGAGTTGGTGGGTGGCAGCACCATGGTCGCCCGGTCCTTTTGGAACACGATCAGACCCACCCGGTCGCGGCGCTGGTAGGCATCGGTAAGTAACGAGAGGATGGCTCCTTTCGTAGCTGACATGCGCTCGGCGACAGCCATGGACCAGGAGGCATCCACCACGAACAGCACAAAATTGGCGGTCTTTTTCACGCGAACCTTACGTTGGAAATCGCTGGGGCGGATGGCAAAGGCAACCCGTTTACGTTGTTCCGTACGCTCCTTTTGGAAAGGTGCGGCAGCTCGAATTGTGGCATCGAAAGCCAGGTCGTCAGCTTTGCCATTCGCCGGGCGTGCCTGGATATAGCGACCGCGTTTGCGGTCAGTATGGGTACGCGATCGACGTCCGGCGCGCTTGCGATACAACTGATCTAAATTCGTATTCAGATTACGTGGTCGGAAGGATTCGCCAACCTTTACTTTTTCTCCCCCATCCCACCAGTAAGCATTACCTACGTCAAAAACGCTCTGGCGGGCAGGCTCACTCTGGTTCTGACTCCGTTGGTCTTCCTCCGAGGTGAGGTTTAGGTCTTTTTTTTTTATCAAAGTGTGGAGTATGATCTTCGTCCTCCGCCACTGGTTCTGGCTCTCCTGCGCTGGCTGTTGAACCCTGCAGCTGTTCGATGCGTTCCTGAAGCTCTTCTTCAGAGACCACCGATTGTTGGAATGGTCCCTGCCTGATGCGGTGGGGTAATGCCAATTCTGCAGCCAGGGCAATATCGCGATCTGTGATGGATTTTCGCCCTTCGAAGGCAGCCTGGGAGCGGGCAGTTTTAAGGATCACCAGGTCGGCTCGGTGACCTTCGACGTTGAGTGAGGCGGTCAGGGCGGCAATGGAGAGTAAATCGCGGCTGGTATAGGTGACTTGATCCACCAACAAACGAGCCAGCTCAATCTGGTGTGAAAGCTCTTTTTCTTTGTCCAACCATCGCTGGCGGAATTTCTCGGGGTCTTCTTCGAAAGCCAGGTTGCGTTCCATAATCAATACGCGCTCGCGTGCTTCGCGTATGCCGTAAATCTCTGCTGAGTGGGCAAAGCGGTCCAGTAATTGTGGGCGTAAATCCCCTTCCTCGGGGTTCATTGTCCCCACCAGGATAAAGCGGGCTGGGTGGGCAAACGAAATACCCTCGCGCTCGACCACGTTCACTCCCATGGCGGCTGAGTCCAGCAACAGGTCGACCACGTGATCGTCGAGCAAGTTGACCTCGTCGATGTATAGCAAACCGCGGTTGGCAGCGGCGAGCACGCCTGGCTCAAATATGCGCTCACCCCTCTGGATGGCGACTTCGATATCCAATGTTCCAACGACACGATCTTCTGTGGCGCTGATGGGCAAATCAATAAAGGCAATGCGACGCTTTACTACTTTTAATTCAACGCCTTCGGCTTTGCGCTCTTTAACCCAATCTGACCAGGTGAGAGGAGCGTGCGGGTCATCGTTGAAGGGTGAATCGGCATAGACTTCAATTTCGGGAAGCAGGGCTGCCATGGCACGTGCGGCGGTGGATTTGCCAGTGCCGCGCTCGCCGCGGATGAGAACGCCACCGATGCGCTGATCTACTGCATTCAAGACCAGCGAGCGCTTCATGCGTTCCTGACCAACGATTGCTGTGAAGGGATAGACGGGTCGCATTAAATTCCTTGGGGTATGTCAAATATCCAGCAAGCGACAATTATACTACTACGATGGTAATATCCATGTACATAATTTCCAGTGGAAGTTCTGGCCTGTTCCTTCGCCCTTATTTTTCCCCAATGGATAATTCTTCGATTTCCATCCAGACTGGTTCAGGGCTGGGTAATATTCCATATCTCAATCTTCCCCTGGGAGGCAANGAGGCATATCGGTTATCAACCCAAATCACCAGGCTGAGCGGTCCGCGGGGGNATATTTCGGTTTGCAGGATATTCGTACCATCCANGCTGAACCGGATNTAGCCGATATCCCATTCCATTNNATACTCATGCCATTCTGTTACATCAGTATGGATAAGGGAGGCATCCTGTTGTACAGCACGACGAAGCAGCTTGCGTGCCACCTCAGCCGTTCGCGGAAGCAGGGTCAACAAGAGGATGGGCGAAGCAAAAGCCAGACCTGCGGTAGGAACTTTTTTAGCTCTGAAGGTGGCTGCCAGGAAACCGTTAGCGGGAAGGTCATCCCTGAAGGAGAGGTAATTTTGGGGAGAGGCGTGGAAGAACCAGGCGGCTTCTGGTAATGCCGGCAAGCGGGGCACCAGCTGGTTGTAGGCAATCAAGAAATTAAAGGGATCGTTCCATAAGCCAAAGCCCCATGTACCAGGGATCCATGGAGAAGAAACCCGCGCCTGCAACCTCAACCTGAGTGGAGGTCGCCAGGGAAAATCCCGGCGTTGTAAACCCCCATGGTCATCCAGCTGCGCCAGGCGATAGCCATGTTTGGCATTGGCTGGAATTTCCAGGCGCCAACCCGCCTCCCCTATCTTTGATACAATACCCGTAGGTGACCTGGTGATATTTACTTTAAGATTTCCGGGTGTCATTATAAAATTATCATACCACTTCCTTATATCAGGTCCATAATATCTCTGGAATTGGTCATTGTTTGCCAATGATATAATTCATCATCATTGGAGGTTGCATGGAAATCACCTGGTATGGTTTGTCATGTTTTCGTCTGACTGAACGTAATCTGGCGACAGTAGTCACTGATCCATTCGATAGCCAGATATCTGGTTATGAGCCATTAAAACTTCGTGCGGATATCGTCACGGTCAGTCATGAAGCGCCTGGGCACAACCATACACCAGCGGTAAAGGGATATTCACGTCTGATTAACACGCCGGGTGAATTTGAGATTGGTGGTGTATTTATCACCGGCATCCAGACTGANGGATATGGGAAGCACAATTCGGATGAGCCACGTAATACCCTGTATGTTTTTGATTATGAAGGGGTAACGGTGGCGCATCTAGGAGACTTACGGCGAGTGCCCAGCCAAACCGAGATTGAGGCATTGGGTACCGTTCACATTGCCCTGGTGCCTGTGGGAGGCGGTGGNGGTCTAAATGCTGCCAAGGCAGCCGAGGTGGTCAGCCTACTGGAACCNGGATTTGTCATCCCGATGCATTATGGGACTGCATCCTGTAACATTAAGCTGGCACCACTCGGTAAATTCCTCAAAGAAATGGGATTAGGGGATATCGAACCTCAGGCATCCCTAAAAGTGACGAAAAGCATAATCCCTGATGAAACNCGAGTGGTAGTACTGGAANACCAGCATTGATACTATGGGAGTAATATTGTGACCGTCAAGCTAATCATGACCTGGGATATCACCCCTGGNAGAGAACAGGAATACTTTGAATTTGTGGTGCGCGAGTTCATCCCGCAAGTACAGCAACTGGGGATGGAGCTTAAAGATGCATGGCTCACCATGTATGGCAATCAACCGCAGATCATGGCTTCAGCCCAGATGGAAGACCTGCCAAGCATGCAGGGAATCCTGGACTCAAAAGAATGGCAGGGGCTTGTCAACCGCCTGATGGACTTCGTCGAAAATTATCAATTTAAGATTGTCCCCGCTCGGGCAGGTTTCCAGATGTGAGACAGAGTATCCATAGGGGTGGATTGCGTTTGTATTCAATTGAGCAAATCCTACACCATTATATTCCAGCGTAGAGGTATATGACGAACATGGTATTACTCTGGCAGATTTTTATCCTTTTCACCCGTGTGGCAATGTTTTCATGGGGAGGTGGTCCTGCTTCACTTGCCCTGATGCAACGTGAGACCACCGCTGCCACCTGGACTCCACCAGGGCAGAGCGAACATGTTCCATGGATCACTTCTGATGAATTTGCAGATGCCGTAGCATTAGGAAATGCCATCCCCGGGCCAATTGCTCCGCAAGTTTCCGCTTATATAGGCTACAAGCTGGCAGGTGTTCCGGGTGCCATTTCTGCTGCGGTCGGGACAGTGATCCCCACAACTGTCCTAATGCTCATCCTGGTGGTACTCTTTTTTGGGGTCAAGAATAGCCCNNCAGTAAAATCCATGCTCCAGGGAGTCAGACCTGTAGTAATCGGGCTGTTATTATGGACAGCTTACGATATGGCAATGTCGGTCTTCGGGGTCAAGAAACTGGGGTGGGGCCAGGCGCTAGCCCAAGGTTGGGATAAACTTCTCATTGTGTTTGGGGCATTCGCGTTATTGACCTTCACCAAGGTCAATCCAGCCCTCATCATCCTTGGCGCTGCCATCCTTGGCTTGATCTTTTATCGCTGAGGCTCTCCCAGTGGTCTCCCTTACCTGAATAATAGGATTAATCACCCTGAAATACGATCCATTTTCCACCAGTTTACTCCGCTGGTATGCAAAACATGCGCGCTCACTCCCCTGGCGGGATAATCCTGACCCATACGCCATCTGGGTTTCCGAGGTGATGCTCCAGCAGACACGCGTTGAGACAGTGATCCCTTACTTTGAGCGCTGGATGCTGCGGTTTCCATCCATAAGTGTATTAGCTGAAAGCTCGCTACAGGATGTATTGGTGGTCTGGGAAGGGCTTGGATATTATGGTCGGGCGCGCAACCTGCACAAAGCCGCCCAATTGGTAATCGAGGAGTATAGCGGTGTGCTACCTGGCGATGTACGGTTATTGCGTAAATTACCCGGAATAGGGCGCTATACTGCAGGTGCCATCACTTCAATTGCATTTGGCTGCAATGAGCCAACCTTGGATGGCAACATCCGGCGAGTTCTGGCGCGTTACTTCAATGTAAGCGAGGAAGCGCGTTCCACTGCTGGAGAAAATAAACTGTGGAAACTTGCCACCCAACATCTACCGGCTGGGCAGGCAGGTGATTTCAACCAGGCACTCATGGACCTGGGAGCCAGCATCTGTTCCCCAAAATCACCGGATTGCGAGCACTGTCCGCTTAATACTACCTGCCAGGCGAAGTACCTTGGAATACAGGAGCAACGCCCGGTGAAATTTCCCAAGCCTGCTATCCCACACGTTACAGTGACTGCGGCAGTGATACGCAGGGGTGGCAAGGTGCTAATTGCCCGCCGGCCGGCCCAGGGATTGCTTGGGGGCATGTGGGAATTCCCGGGTGGCAAACAGAAAGATGAAGAAGACCTGCGTGCCTGCCTTCAACGGGAGATTGATGAAGAGCTTGGAGTGGAGATCATCGTTGGAGCGCAGATTGGTAAATATCAGCATGCCTACACCCATTTTCGAGTCACACTGTATGCCTTTTGGTGTACATTACAGCGTGGGGAGCCGAGTCCGATCCAGGTTGAGCAGGTGAGATGGGTCTTCCCGAATGAATTATCACAGTATCCGATGGGGAAAATTGATCGGCAGATTTCACAAATTCTGGTATCATCAACTTCCTTATGATCGACCCATTGTTCGTAGATGCTCATCAAGACCTGGCCTGGAACATGCTCACCTTTGGGCGGGACTATACCCATTCGGTAGCTGAAACCCGAAAACAGGAAGTAGATACCTTTGCCCCACAAGTCAACGGTGATACCCTGCTTGGCTGGCCGGATTATCAAAGCGGAAGGATTGCGCTGGTGTTTTCTACCCTGTTCGCTTCACCAGTTCGGTATAAGCTGGGAGATTGGGACCAGCAGTGTTATTCATCCGATGAGGAAGCACACCTGGTCTATAGCCGGCAATTGGATGCTTACGAGCGTTTGGTCGACGAGCACCCTGCGTTGTTTCGAATCATTAAAAAGCAAGCCGATCTGAAATCAATCCTGGCCCATTGGCAAAACCCGGATACAGAAGAGCATCCGGTTGGTCTGGTGATCCTGATGGAAGGCGCGGAAGGGGTGCGGGAGCCCGCTGAGCTGGAAGACTGGTACCAACGTGGTGTGCGTATCATTGGCCCTGCCTGGGCTGGGACGCGTTTTTGCGGAGGCACACACGAACCGGGTCCACTCACTAAAGAAGGCTATGCACTGCTGGAACGGATGGCTGAATTTCGTTTTACACTTGACCTGAGCCACATGGATGAGAAAGCTGCCTTACAAGCGCTGGATACATATTCTGGACCGGTCATAGCCTCGCATGCCAATGCCTTGGAATTGCTGAAGGAAGCAAACAGCAATCGTCACCTTACCAACAGGGAAATACAAGGATTGTTGGAACGTGGGGGGACGATTGGCATCGTGCCTTCCAACGGATTCTTAAAACCCAATTGGAACGAAACCGGGGGACGAGCAAGTGTTACATTGGATTATGTCACAGCACAGATAGATTATATTTGCCAGATGGCTGGGGATGCATTACATATTGGGCTTGGCAGTGACTTTGATGGGGGATTTGGCTTGCAGGCGGTTCCCGTTGAAGTTGACACGATCGCTGATTTACGAAAAATTATTCCACTTCTGACTCAAAAGGGGTATACTGAGGCTGACATTTCCGCAATCCTGGGCGGGAATTGGCTAGCTCACCTTCAGAANACCTTACCGGAGGATTTATGACTGATGCTCCACCTGTTCGCAAGACGAACGGGAGATTCCGCATCCGTTTAGGTTTGGGGNTAACCATCTTAGGCTTTATCATCTATTTGTTGGGTGCGGAACCCGGCTTGTTTCTCCTGGACCGCAGCCCGGTGGTCGGTTTTGTGCAAATTGCCACCTTCCTGGTGGGATTAGGTTTTATCTGTCTGGGGGGGTATATCAGTCTGGCAGCATTATGGAACGGTGGACCTAAAACGATTGTCTCCGATGTGGGTTTGCGATTAGTCAGTACAGGTTATGTGATTGCAGTTGCTTGCGGTATGGCAGATATATTTGGATTNGGCAGCAACAATTACCCAACGATACCAATTTTTGGCATCTACCAGCAGCTTGGGGTCCTTTTAGGGGAGATTGTTATCGCAATGGGATTGTTAATGCTGGTTCCATTCAAGAAACATCAACCCCAAATAGGCGAATTACAATAGGGTAAGCAAAGGTTTCAGTGGTGCGAGGGGGTTAATTTCGCCCCATNGCGGTTAACATCTCGTCATTGGTTGCATATTTGAATTCCGGCAGTCCAAGTTTTATTGCTTCATTCGATTCGGCTTCAACCAACTTCTGCAGGTCAGACTTTCGGATGATGGGTTTGTTGAGTTTGTTCAGTTTGGCGGTGAATTCACCCAGGATAGCGCTGGGGTCCAACAATTTNGGTGCTGATTGAAGGAACTCGAGTACAACCCGAGCACCATTCTCACCATCCTTGCGTGCCACACCGACCAAACCACTACTTGCCTGACGTGACCAGCCGGCTACAAACACACGATCAATTGGGCGGTTAAGGTCTGGGTCATAGGCTTCAAAGGATAAATTATCCATTGGGTGAAGAGGATGAGGATTTTTTACAAAGGCATTCTTTCGAACAGGTAATCCGAATGCATCATCCACCTTATCACCAATGCAGAAAATAACCGTATCCACATCCAGGATACGTTTCGTACCCAAGCGTTGAGCTTGCACCTCCCCTTCTGCACACACCAGGGTGGTGTTCTCAACCTCCAGGCCATTAACATACCCCTGAGCGTTTCCCAAAATGCGGGTTGGTGAAGCCAGGAAGTCAAAATAGAAACGTGTGGTTGAGACTGGCTCAAGGCCTTTAGGTATTGTTGATAAAATGAACTCTTTGGCTTCATTCACATTCTGGCCTACCGCATCTGCGATGGGCTGTGAGCGCTGCATCTCTGATTCTAATTTATCTAAATCCAGATTCCGCACCACGATTTTTAATTCTTCTTTCGTGAATTTGACTTCGTTGGGACCCCTGCGCACTACCGCGACAACCTCATCAACTTTTAAGGTGCGGATTAACCAATGAGCCATATCAAGCATCACATTTCCTGCGCCAATCAGTGCCACACGCTTGCCAATATGGATCTTCCTGGTGCTGTATGGAGGTAATTGGTTGTAATGAAAAACCAGGTCCTTGGCATGATAAACCCCCATCAGATTTTCCCCTGGTATCCCCAACCATTTTGTGCCTTGTGCACCAACNGTTACCAATANGGCTTGAAAGCCTAAGGCNCGCAAATCCGGCAGGCTGAGGTCGCCATTATCGCCAACCGTGAGGTTGCCATAATAATTAACCATGGGGATATCCAAGATTTGTTGAAACTGCCTGCGGAGCCCTTCTTTCATTTTGTACTTGTCATAAAAAATACCATATTCTGCTAATCCTCCCGGAATAATATCCCGGTTGATTAACACTACATATACATCGTTCATGGCAAGCAGTCTGGAAGCAAAGAGGCCCGCGGGACCTGCCCCGATGACTGCAACGAGATATTTTCCAAATGGTTCCTCAGTCAACAGATAAACTCCTCAAAAAGACGGCTCTCGCCGTCTCAATAAATTATTGCGACTCACCTGCTTTTCATACCATTATATATATCAGTGGCCTTTCCTGCCCAGGCAGGTGTCTCTCAATTTTAGCCTGAGGAGCTTAAATTCACAAGAGAAATCATGAATAATTACCCGATATTTTCTTCCTTTTCCGGCGCTTAAAAATTAGCTTTCCTAATCAGGGCGTTTGTGCTATATTCAGCTTATATATACTCAGGAGACAAATTATGGACAATAATGGACCGGCCCCACAGGGAGAGGGATCAGAAAATAAACCAGGCGATCAATTTGAGCCCCCACCGGAGTCAGGACCATCAACTGAAGCCGGATCACAGGGCTATGTGAATGAAAACATCACGAGAGCATTCGACAGGGTAAACAAGAAGTTCACACAGGCAAAAGATCGTTATAATCAATCTCCGCGCCTCCAAAAGATCGTTTACCAGAAGAAATTTAAGCCTGCTTTCTGGACTGTCACGGCAATTTTTTCTCTGCTCGTAAATTCATTATTCATTGCCTTCCTGATCATTTTTGGGCATTATTTGTTTGAGTTTAAAGCACTTGTTGCGGATGGCCTGGTAACAGAGCTGTCTAATAATCTGGCATTGATGGACAAAGCGCATATTGTTACTACTGTTCCAGTTGAAACGACTGTTCAATTGCAGGATAACCTGCCCGTGGTTTTCGATTTACCGATTAACCAGAGCACACAACTATCATTGTCTGAAAATACACAAATATCTGGTGCATATATCTACTTAAATAATACACCGGTGCTAACCGATCTGACAATACCAGCAGGCACACCCATCCAGGCAAACCTCGATATGACCATTCCTGTAAGCCAGTCTATTCCAGTGGATGTGACAGTTCCCGTTTCGCTGTTAGTACCATTAGACGTGCCAATCGACCAGACCGATTTGCACCAATCCATTGTTGGTTTACAAGGCGCGATTGAGCCTTATAAGGTTTTATTGACTTCTGAATTCAACTCCAATAAAGATTTCCCCTTATGTAACCATTGGTGGTCAGGATGGCTTTGCAGTATCTTTCTTGGAAAACAGTGATCCTGCGATCAAGCAACCATATTATTCTATAGGCTAAAAAAATTTCACATTGCGAACTTAACCATGAATGAAACGCTAACCAAACTGACTCTTCAAAATGGCTTGTTGGTTTTATTGAAAGAGATCCATACTTCGCCAATCATCAGCCAATGGATATGGTACCGCGTTGGCTCGCGGGATGAAGTGGCTGGGTTGACTGGCGCATCCCATTGGGTAGAGCATATGATGTTTAAAGGTACGATGCAATACCCATCGGGTGTTTTGGATCAGATGATATCTCG
>JGI11641J44799_10000547_pt1 | contig 11412 bp, 10 predicted proteins | sample WetSurSiteA1Bulk_FD_44799 | JGI IMG/M metagenome (IMG submission 44799) | reverse complement strand
TGGCAAAAGCCAAAAGACAACGACAGATGATGGCTGTCATCTTCATTGATCTTGACCGGTTTAAGGTTATAAACGATACCCTCGGGCATGCTACAGGTGATCTGCTTTTACAGGCAGTAGCGAAACAACTAAAGGAGAGCATCCGTGAGAGTGACACGGTCAGTCGCCTTGGAGGTGATGAATTCCTTTTACTATTCCCTGATATCACTCAGGTAAAAGATGCCTCTGTCATTGCAGAAAAGATTGTAAATAAATTCTCTGAAGCATTTATGATAAATAATAAAGAGCTTTATATTTCAGCAAGCCTTGGTATCAGTATCTTTCCGGATAATAGTGACAGTATAGAGACCCTTATAAAACATGCAGATACAGCGATGTATTATGCGAAACAACAAGGCAGAAATAACTACCAATTCTATTCTCCGAAAATTGATGCATATACAACAAAGAAAATTCAGATGGAGGCTAATCTGCGCAAAGCAATTGCGAACAATGAGCTTATGCTTTATTACCAACCACAGGTTAACCTTATAGATGGGAAGATTACAGGTGCTGAAGCCCTTTTGCGGTGGCAGAATTTGAAACAAGGTGCAATCTCCCCTGCCGAATTTATTCCCATAGCAGAAGAGACGGGGCTTATTCAGCCAATTGGCGAATGGATATTACGGACTGTCTGCAGACAAATCAAGCAATGGCAGGAGGCACGTCTTCAGAACATCCGTATATCGGTCAATGTGTCAATGAATCAGTTCAGACAGAATAATTTTATAGAAATACTGATTGGAATATTGAAAGAAATGGATATCCAACCTGATTGCATTGAACTGGAAATCACTGAAAGTGCGATAATGCATGATACCGCTTTAACGACAACAATGCTGCGTGAATTAAGAGTCCGTGGTATTAATATAGCCATTGATGATTTTGGGACAGGGTATTCATCTCTAAGTTATCTTAAATATCTTCCCATAAGCAGACTGAAACTTGATCAATCTTTCGTGCATTCTCTTGGCATTAACCCAAATGATGAGGCAATCTCCCGGGCAATTATTGCAATGGCACACAGCCTGAACCTGCAAGTAGTAGCCGAAGGTGTGGAGAAGGAAGATCAATTGATGTTGCTGAAATCATATGATTGTGACGAAGTGCAGGGATTTCTCTTCAGTAAAGCGTTGTCTGCTGATGATTTTATCAAATTTGTTGATAGGTACAATAATAAAAGCATTATAAACGATAAGGTATATAGCACAACCTTACTATAGGCTCTTCTTTACAGTCAGTAATTCGATTGTTTGCTTTTCAGTACATCGTAATATGGGGTCCACTTCTTTTCAATATAAAACTGTCATAAAAATTGATAAGTAACTATAAATAAATTTCTTTGAATTATTAGGGGGCTGAGCGTAAACGGCAAACATGATCCACACATTGAGGAGGAAATGCCATGTTAGGCTCCCAAAGGAGACGTTGCAAAAATGCTACGATATATCAGCAAAGCAAAGAAGATCATTTCTGATAAAGTGTTCACAAAGATTAGCCCCAAGTACAAATTAAATCATCGAAATCAAGGGTTGATCGGATTTATCGATGTCGGTTCGATCGGTGGCCTTCCCGCTCCGTGGAGTTTCAATGCTAATATTGTGAAATTTCTCCTCAACTTTGAACCAAATGAATCTCCAACGCGTGGGCCAAATTTCATGACTTACAATACGGCTGTTTGGGAGTCAGAAGGTGCTTTACCTTTTTATGTATATAAAGGATTTAACGCAACAGGATCATCGCTTTTCAAACAGAATTATGAATATGTCAGAAATAATTATGATGACTTGAAAAGAAGAGGTCCACAATACTTAGCTGAAACATGGTTTGATCGGTCACAACTTGTCAAGACAACTAAGATCAAATGTCGAACGATAGATAGCGTGTTAATGGAAGAATTTCCATCCACTCAATTCCATTTTATGAAAATAGATGCTCAAGGAGCCGAATACAATATCCTGAAGGGTTCCCAAGCATTGATTTCTGGCAGTTGCGTTGGCCTACACCTGGAACTTTTCGTATTACCCCTGTATGAAGGAATTATTTTGTTAGAAGAGGTACAGGAATATTTATCAGGATTTGGTTTTCATATGGCGAAAAAGTTCCCCGCGCATGGGACATTTGACTCTCAACATGATTGCTTATTCTTAAAAGAGCAGGGAGATTCAAAGCTGTTAGCTGTGATTCGAAAGGTATATGGCATTGATAAATTTCTAAAGTAATGATCATATACACGAAAAAATAATCCATCATGAAAAGAGAATTGGCCTAACAAGCTTTTGCACCTGACCAAAGAAGGCGGGCGGGAAAATTTGGTGGTTTACTTTAAGTGTAGGTGGCGCCCGACTTCTTTGGCAGGTGAAAAGGGTCGTTAAACAATTCTCTTGCAAATCGATACTTTGCTTCTTATGTCACTTTTGCGCAATAATAGGTGACGTTGAGAAAAAAAGTATGCTTCCTTCGGGGCGAAAGACTCACGATGCTGCATTAGCGGCACTGAGGCAAACCTACTTCCTGTACCACTCAACTTCGAGACCTCATGATAATATGTGCGGGTTTGTTTCGGAAATTAACACATATGAAAGATTATTATGGCCTCTCAACTACTTCATCTAATCCAAAAATTTGATGCTTCTCTTAAAGTGCGGAGTATTTATCAAAATTAGTAGAACTTACAAATATATTTTAGCAGTAACAAGGGAATTTCTGAGACTTTTCAAAACAGCTGTTACCAGGCTTTCTTAAAACTCCTGTTTTTACTAAAACCACCTTTTTGCTCGTGAAATACAGCTCTCGGTTGCCGGGATATTGCTTCAGCTACAGTGAGTGTTTTCCCCATAAATAGTTTGCCATTTAATCCTGAAATCGCATTTTTCGAGTCATTCTCTGCCCCCATCTCAACAAAGCTAAATCCTTTAGATCGTTTTATTTTTACTGATATAACTTCGCCGTAATCTGAAAACAGTTCCCTTAAATCTTCTTCGGTAGCGTCGTATGGAATATTTCCGACATACATTCTTTTCATTTTCAATCTCCTTTTTCGTTTATAAAACCTCTGACCCTTTCAATCTGCTTGGATATTTTGGCACAGAGCGATCAGGAAAAGGTCATTTCTGAAACGACAAATTTAGGAATGAATACGCTCAAAACCATGCAGGGAGGCGACTCTGTGTGTGATATGCTGTTATCTCAAAATATCGCAAGATTACGGGACAGCGATTTACGTATATTGTATGGCAACATCATAAACAATATTCGAGTGGTTGGTGGAGGAATCAGTGCCTTTGCAGCTGAGTACTCCCTTTACCTGCGCTCTATGGTTTCTGATCATTGTGGTTATAACATGGGTGAGATCAAATCCACCATCCACACAATCTTTTCTTAAGCAATTCAGAATGAAAAAAGCATAGCTGCTGGGAGCAAAATGAAAGGTCCGGAGTATCGATCTTGTCCCCATCTGGTTATATGTCATATTCATGTCGATGCTTGCAACCTCAGGGAAGTGAGTCTCTATAGAGCCTGCGTCACGTCTCTGCTGCATCATCTCCTGCTTCCTCTCCATCATTGCTGCATGCCTATTATTCATGTTTCTCTCATTCCTCTCAAAGGAGAAGGCCCCCTCCGCTGGAGGGAGCCTTGCCCAATTAATTAGAGCTTAACCACATTGATTGCTTTGGGACCTTTCGGGCCCTTTTCAGTATCAAAGCTGACATTGTCACCTTCGGCGAGGCTTTTAAAGCCACTGCCCTGAATAGACGTATGGTGGACAAAAACATCAGTATTGTCTTCAGCAGTAATGAAGCCGAAACCTTTACTGTCATTGAACCATTTCACAGTTCCTTGTGTCATTTTGCTTACCTCCTTTTCTATGAACTAAAATCTCAGAAGGACTCAATAAAAAAAGCCACAAAGCTAAAAGTCTTTGTGGCCCTCTGTGAACGCAAAAACCTCTAAAATCTTGTTTATACAATAGCATGTCCTTGCAGGTTAGTCAATGTAATTCAAGAATGAAAGTATATTGGGAGAAGTGGATAATGCTGTCTTTGAAAACTTTCTTATGTAATTCTCCAGTATTTCAGTTACCGATAACTACCAAGTGGGAGGCGCTTCGCATCTTTGTCAGGGTTTCAAAGAAGTGACTTGAATGAGAAAGAGAGATTTTGAGCGGTTTAAGCCTGCTCGCTCTTTCTCCCTATAGGCCGCATCCGAGTCAGATATCGCCCGAGAGTTGATAACACATAGTTATCTGCATTCTGATAACTTACTAACTCCTTAAGACTTTATCCTATAATATACAAGTTAGAATCTGATATAATTTTACGAATTTAAAAGGAAAGCATTAAAGTTAAAAAGGGGATAAAGAACTGATAGTTAGATAATGGAAAAGAAATCAGGCACAGTAACAACGAGCATAATCAAAAGAAAGGCAAAGATAAAATGCTGGGAATATTATCAGTGTCATGAACTTGATTGTCCAGTATTAAAGTTAAAAAAATCAGACAGATGCTGGCTTATTTCAGGAACACACTGTAGAAATGAAATCCAGGGCAAATTCCTGGAGAAAATAGAAATGTGTCTAACATGCAAAGTATTCAAGGCGAATATGGATGTTCCAGCCATGGAAAAAACAATGATGGGTCTCACCCATCAATTTGAAGAGTATCGGCAGGCACTTGAAACGAGAGATCGAGAACTTGAAACTATCAGTATGGATCTGTCTATCGGATTGTCTGAAACATTCGACGCACTCAAGAAAATTTCCGCAGGGGATCCGTCAGTAAGAATACCCGAGGAATCAAATATTGAATTGCTCACGCGGTTAAAATATTTGGTAAATTTAACGGCACAAGAAATTGGTGAGATTGTTCAGCAATCCCATGAGTTTGCAATTGATCTTGCAGAGCATTTTGATGTTCTGCACAGAGTTTCAAAAGGTGATCTTTCTGCCAGAATAAGTGGGGAATCCAATACAGAAATCTCTCAAGCTCTGAAAACTGTGACGAATGAAATGATAATAAATATTCAAAAAGCTGAGGAAGCATTAATTGAAAGTGAGAAGAAATATTCGACAATTGTGGAGAATAGTAATGATGGCATCGTAATACTTCAAGATGGTCTATTGAAATATGCAAACAGCAAAATGATGGAAATAACTCAGTATACCGCGGAAGAAACGATTGGAAAGGTTTTCATTGATTTTATTTCACCTAAATACAAGACGTCTGTTATCGACAGATACAAAAAGAGAATAGCCGGGGAAGAAGTCCCAAGCAGGTACGAAATAGAATTAATCTCCAGAAATGGGAAAATGATCCCCGTTGAGATTAATGCATCTTGTGTGGAATATGAGGGCAAGTTAGCTGATATGGCTGTTGTGAGGGATATTACGGAAAGAAAACATGCTGAAAAGGCATTGCGGGAAAGTGAAGAAAAATATAGTAGTCTTTTCCAGCATTCAAATGATGCCATTTTCCTGCATGATTTAAATGGAACTATTCTTGATATAAACCAGAAAGTCTTAGATCAGTTTCAATACACAAAGTCTGAGATTTTGTCACTGAAGATTGCTGATCTTCACCCACATGAGGCTCATCTTATATCGAAGAGAGCATTCAAAAAAGTAACCGAGGATGGCTTTTTTAATTTTGAGATAGATTTTAGGAAAAAAAATGGAGAAATATTTCCTGCTGAAGTCTCATCGAGTCTCTTTAAAATAGGTGTTAAAGAAGTGATTCAGGGGATTGTTAGAGACATAACCGATCGCAAAAGAGCAGTGGAGCAGATCGCCTTTATGGCATATCATGATCATCTCACTAATCTGCCCAACCGGCATCTGCTAAAAGACCGTTTACAGCAGGCAATCGGCTCAGCAAAGCAGTATGATCGAATAGTTGCAATCCTTTTTCTTGACCTGGATAATTTCAAAAGAATCAATGACACATTAGGTCATGATCAGGGAGACAAACTTCTGCAGAATGTTGCTGATCGTCTTCAGGGTTATATACGGAACAGTGACTCTATTGCCCGTTTAGAGGTCAAACAGGAAGATACAACTATTGCACGGCTTGGAGGAGATGAATTTACCATACTGCTCACAGAAATAAAACATATCAAAGATGCTGCCAAAGTAGCACAACGTATTCTCGACTTATTCAATGAACCATTTGCCATAGAATCTCATGAAGTATTTATCACAACAAGTATCGGAATATCTATCTACCCTGATGATGGTGAGACTGTTGATACATTACTAAAACATGCAGATACCGCGATGTATCATGCCAAAGACCAGGGAAGAAACAACTATCAATTTTACAGGGAATCTATGAATATCACGACCATTGAACGGCTTGATCTCGAAAGCAAACTTCGGAAAGCGCTCGATAGAAAAGAGTTTGTATTACACTATCAACCTCAATTAGATACAAAAACCAAAAAAATTATTGCTGTGGAAGCATTGATTCGATGGATGCATCCAGACAAAGGCATGATGTCCCCCATGATGTTTATTCCAGTCGCTGAGGAGTCCGGTCTAATCATACCAATAGGTGAATGGATTCTTCGCACTTCATGTAACCAAAATAAAGCCTGGCAACAAGCTGGTTTGCCATCGATACGTGTTACCGTTAATATATCAAGCGTACAATTCAGCCAAACAAACTTTGTAGAGATGGTGGATAAAATTCTCAAGGAAAGTGGTCTGGATCCACAGTATCTTGAATTGGAACTTACCGAAAGTATTCTCATGCATGCAACCGATACTGCAGTTACTACTCTGAAAGAATTGAAGTCTTTGGGAATACGGCTATCCATTGATGACTTTGGCACGGGTTATTGCTCTTTAAACTATCTTAAGAGTTTTCCTATTGATACGTTGAAGATCGATCAGTCATTTGTAAGAGATCTAAGCATCAGTCAGGAGGATAAAGCTATTATTCAAGCAATGATTGCACTTGGACATAGTCTGAACTTAGATGTGATTGCTGAAGGAGTTGAAACCATGCAACAACTGGAGTATCTCTCTGAAAAAGGGAGTGATGCAGTACAGGGGTTTCTGTTCAGCAAACCATTGCCAAATGATTTATTCAAAGCATTTTTCAACCAGAACATTTAATATATCAATGTTTCCTGTCGGAGTCATCAAATATTTGTTATTAATATTAACAAAGCTTTCATATGTAATCCGCATTACCCACATATTATTCAACATGNTGNNTTAGATGAAGGAGTGAGGAAAAATTATTAAACTCCTTTAATCGTTTACTTGTAGCTACAAGTCGCATTCTGAGATCACCATACTACGAATAGTCATTTTCTTTGCGGCACCTCCTAACACGCAGAATTGATAGGGTTAAACTTCCATCAAATACTTCATCAAATCTGCACTTCGTCTAACCTTCAGAAAGTGCGGATTACCTGAAAATCTGCAATCAAAGAAACTAAAGTAAATTAAATATAAATTGCACAGAAGACCTTTGATGGTATTCTTTTACTTTGTTTCTATTGGTAGCATTGTATATACAAAGCTAGGCCAATATCCAAATTGAATTATAGGAATAGAAGCAATAAAGCCATCTGGTGACCACGCTTTGATTATATATCCATTTTCTTTTTTCACCCACAGGGAAATACTTTTGTGCCATCGCCATCCTGTCCCGTAAGGTTCAGGGCCTGCTAGGGCGACGAGCCAAACATCTCCAATTTCATAATTGTAACCTTTTCCCCAGGGAGTTATTGGTAATTGCTGAAGGTATGGTCCCTTCCATTTTCCAGACTCCAAACATGATGCAGGTGCTGTTAAAAGAGCTGATAGATTATCAGCGGTTGTAGGATAAACACCAAGATCATTCTTATATTTTTCAAGAGCAATTACAATGACTCCGATATCAGTATTTATTTGTTCTCGTTTTTTATCCATTGTCGCACAACTTGCTAAAAATCCTAATGAAAATAACATAACAAGGAAATAACTAAAAATCTTTTTCAATTGGAAGTCTCCATCTGTATTCATTGATTTTCGTCATAATAGAGAGAAAAATTATATTAATTATTAATGTAATCTAATCTTTAAAAGAACATGTCAATTATTGACTTCAGTATGAATGATTATCTTCGGAGTTCTAATCAGGTATTGTGCGTTTTTTGCCCCGAAGGTAATACGACTTTTTTCTGAAAGCCACCTAAACTAAACGTTAAAAGTTAAAAGTGGGCAAAAAATTCAGGCTGAAAGTAATATCTCAAAATATCACGCCTCGCAATAACACCAACAAGACGGCCTTCCTCTGTTACTGGTATTCTTATGATATTTTTCTCAATCATAATATTTAAGACATTATCTAATGGCGTATTTATATCAACTGTTACAGGATCTTTTGTCATTATTTCATCAGCTCTAAGTTTTTCAAGATCCTTACCCTGACGAATCTGTTTTAACAAATCAATCTCAGTTACTACACCTATGACTCGACCATCACTCTCAGTTACAGGCATTCCACTGAAAAACCCATAAAATATTTCAAAAGCTATGTCTTTTACTGGAGTATCTTTCTTTGCGGAAAGAGCCGGTCTTGTCATAATCTCTTCTAATTTTAAGTTTGCCTGTTTCAATGTATTCTCCTTTTCGATTCATTAATCAATGAATCGAGTTGTCGCTACCAAAATTTCGATACAATATTCTACATCATCGTTATCCTCGATTTCCATTTGTACTCATCAGAATTATATCGTTTTCTAAAAACTAAACTTCAGGAAGAACCAAATACAGCTATAAGGCTTCAATTCACGATGTTGTTCCAAGGCTTCAAGAACTATATCAGATGCTCTGGCTAAATATTCTCCAACTTGCATCAGAAATACAACATCCTAATTGTTTTTTTCAAAGGTCTTTCCAGGCCTCATATTTTTTGAAGTCATCTGCCTCCATTTCAGCTTCTAACCAATCATGATTCTCTGCAATAATAGATACAGTCAAGAAATTCGTATTGTTTTCAAGTTCAGAAATAAAAATATTATTCCTATCAAAGAAAATTGGGGTAGAATGCTCACTTAAAAGAAAACAAATGACATTATCGAGTAACTTAATTTTTAATTTTTTCTTTTTTCCATTATCATCATTATAAGTACAATGAATTACATCTTTTTCATTTGGAAGAGATTGTTTTAGTGAAATCAGTAAGTTTTTTATGAATGAAACCTTCTTTTGATTAACCCTTGAAAATGCCTCTTGTGAACGATTGCCAAACGTTATACTTACTCCATATCTAATAACTATGAGTCCTATAATAAAACCAATTGTTGTAAAAAAGCCCGATATTTTATCCCGATAATAGAGTATGGAAAACGAGTAAATAACACCGGCAATAATACAGCTCAAACCATAAATATTGACTGTTTTGTAATTAAGACGGACAATAATAGAAAGGCTTCCTAATACAATAACACCAGTAAAACAGTATAGAAGATATAGCTCAGTACCCTCTGTATGATTAATAATTTTTAATCCTAAATATAGAAGACTTGAAAATAATATAGTAACAGCATAAATCCGAATCGATCGTAAATAAGAGATGATTTTGGTCGCTTCCGTGAAGTCCGTTTCACTATATTTCATCTTTTTAGTTCTCTTTTTTTGAGAATTGAGGAGCTTCTTCCAAAACTCATATTTTGGCGTTGTAGATTATCATCTAAAACATACACTATTTTAGCAATTTTTTAAATTGAGGAGTTCGGGCGAAGCGTCCAACGAAGCGCAAAATCATCCCAGAGATTGACTTCGCTGTGTATTAAGCCTCTCAGACGGCGTGAGCTTGGATCTGTACTTTAAGGAGAAAGAGAAACAAATCTTAAATTGCTTAAAATCTTGCTTTCAAAGCTGTAGCACTGATCTGAATCGCACGCAAGGGTATGCTCTACAACGGTAAGTTCTTTATGTTACTAATACGGTCATAAGTATGAAAACATTGATTAAAAAATCCCTCCTCACCTCCCTTTACCAAAGGGAGGAAATACACCCCTCTTTGGCAAAGAGGGGTAAGGTCTACGACTCGTAGAGGGAGATTTTTCAATAATGATGCCTTACTTATGCACTTCTTAGTAAATAGGGCAATTCATACTACCGTGATAAAAACGTAATAGAACTATATCGAAAACGGTATAAACAAATCGAAACATATCGAAACAAAAATGAAGGCTAAATCATTGATAAAAAATATTATTTAGTATTTTCAAGCCGTTACAGCAGTCCCCTGTTTTTGAATGGCATTCAAGAGGTCGTCCCGACCGATGTCGGAATCAGCTCCACCAGTAAAATCAAGCACTTAGAATTTCTGATAGAGACCGATAGATAAACACTCAAGAGGGCGGTTATTTAGAACTATTTATTTTACTTAAAAAAAACTAAAGCTTTTAAGGTATCTTAATTAAGTTTTCTTCTTTTAAATTTATCCCCTTGAGTAATATTTTTCTTAAATTTACTTTTTCATATACATAGCGCTGTGAAACGCTATTGCTTTTTTAGGGGGACAAGACTACCTTTGGAAACATGCAGGAAATATAACTTCCTGAACCAAACACCCCTAATACTTGATATAATGGTGATGAGTACTATTAAAAATATATATGACTGCATGGGAGGTCCCACATGCCGGAATATGACTATGTGTGCAGCAAGTGCAGTAGAGCATTTTCAGTATTTTTTTCATTCAAGGAACTTGAAGCGAAGCCGACTGTCATATGTCCCCAGTGTAAGAGCGATCAGGTCAAAAAGCAAATCACCGGCTTCTTTGTAAATACAAGCAAGAAATCATAACTCTCACGTCCTTCCCGAATCACGCAAATCGAATTATCTTCAGAAAGTGCTTATTACAACTGCAGCTGTAGATCAGCCAATAGGTAATCGTAAATGGTTCATCTGATAAAATAGCATATAAATCTATTTAGGAGTGGTACAATGAATTAGGGTAAATATATGGAAATATACTGCACTCAATTAGGTATGCTAATAACATTCGATTATTGTTCTTCAATGAATGATGGATTACCTTGCAGAAGAATTATTGATTGCTGGAAAGAGAGAACAGACGTTATTACTTTTCTCAGAAAAAATTATTCAGTTGAGGAACTGAAAAAAGCTTTTAGCGGTCTTCCGAAAACCAGAATCCAGAGAATTTTTGATTTCTTAGACATAGAGTAAGGATTAATTTGTTATAAACGTAAAGTTTGTATGTTCTTAGCATTTTCTTCCTGAAGTCAACGCACCAAGAAGTCGCCGCAGAGCACCACAGTTCACCTGCAACTGTGCAAGCCGGAACTTCTTGGATCTCCGTTTGGTACTTACTTGTTGAGATTTTTATATACAGCCTTCCGGTAGCATAG
>JGI11641J44799_10000544_pt1 | contig 11440 bp, 10 predicted proteins | sample WetSurSiteA1Bulk_FD_44799 | JGI IMG/M metagenome (IMG submission 44799) | reverse complement strand
GTATTACCTTTTATCTGATTTTAATTAAGAGAACTGCTTTTTTGAATGATTTTATAATTTTTTGTTAAATTGCAGATAAAATAGGGGAATTTTCATGAAAAATCTTTTGGAAAAACTCAATTATAAAGGCCAGAAGCGAATAGCAATCATCAATGCTGCAAAGAATTTCAAGTTACCCCAGCTATATGAACTAAAGGATATACAGGTAGATACCGAAATTGATCAGAGGTATCCTTATGATTTCATGATCATTTTTGTCAGGAAGGCTGAAGAAATTGAAAGAATAACTCCTGTTGCTCTTCATAACCTTGTTGTAGAGGGTTTGCTCTGGTTCTGCTATCCAAAAAAGACATCGTCAAATTACTCATCCGATATTGACAGAGATCATGGATGGAAGGCATTGAATGATCTGGATTTTTTTGGGATCCGTATGGTTGCAATTGATGAAGACTGGGCAGCCATGAGATTCAGGAACAGGAAATATATTAAGACTACATCAGACAGATTTAAAGTCAAGGATCTTCATGAGAATGGAGAAAACAAGAGAGATTAAATTGGTGCTACTTTATGTTCTGATTAACAAAAAGGATTGCTTCTCCCCGCTTGTTCGCGGTTATCGCAATGACAATAATATAATTCCCCCCGGGAAGGGGGTTAGGGGGATGTAAAATGATAAAAACCACAACTATAGAGACTCCTCTTGGAGAAATGACTGCTGCTGCCACAAGTGAAGGTATTTGTCTTCTTGAATTCACCGAAAGGGGAACAATTAATACTGAACTTGAAGAACTTGCCTGGATATTCAATACTCCTGTAGAGCAAGGATCAAACAGGCATATCAGGGCTTTAAAAAAACAGCTAAAGGAATATTTTAAAGGGAAAAGAAACGAGTTTACAATTCCACTTGTTACTCCCGGAACTGATTTTCAGCAGTCAGTATGGAACATGCTCAGGAAAATCCCTTACGGAACTACGATTTCTTATCTTCAACAGGCTAAAAAGATTAAAAATCCTGGAGCTGCAAGGGCAGTGGCTGGTGCTAACGGATCTAACCGTATTGCAATCTTAATTCCATGTCACAGAGTTATTGGTTCTGATGGCAGTCTTATTGGGTATGGCGGAGGAATCGACAAGAAAAGATGGCTTTTAGACCATGAAAGAAAATATTCAGGCAAGCCGGTAAACGGCACACTCTTCTGATAATTGTACCAACTTTAATACTGATAAAATGAAATTATTCCTAACAAACAGAAATTACCTGTTTTTTTTGTTTTTTATTATCCTTGTGATAGTTACAGGTTGTGCTCATAATGAAATAGTTAATCAATGCCTTTCCGGACATAAATATGGATTCTTAGGAGGGCTGTGGCATGGGTTTATTGCTCCTTTCGATTTTATAGGGATGCTTTTTAACAATGAAATTACAATGTATGCCCAGAATAATAATGGCGGACTTTATGCGCTCGGGTTCCTGCTTGGAAGCGGTGGATGGGGATTCTTTGGAGGCAGGGGTGTTCACAGTGTCCAGCATAAGCGTGTTCGCTTTCAGTCGCGTAAATTTGATGATGCTGAAATAGTGGAATGACATCCGTCAATAAAAACTATTATGACTGATAAATTATTTCTGAAATCTTGTTCTCTTTTGTTTCATATTATTCTCATTACCTCACTTATTAGCTGCGCAAGTCAGAAAAATGCGTCGCAGGAGAAAATATCAAAAACACCCAGCTGGAAAAATCTGTACTATTTTCATGCTGAAGACAGTACCTGGCTTGTTAAGCCGGTCCCAACAGCAGGTAATCAGTTCTCAGGAATAATTTATAAGCCGGAAGGGGTCAAAAAGAACCGGCAGGCACAAATCTATGCTTATCCACTTTCTGCAGTTAAAATTGAACAAGGAAAAATCTCTGTACCAATGGAGAATATTGTGAAAGTTGAAAATTATAAAATCAAACCAATTACCATTGTTGCGGTAGTTAGCATGGTAGTGTTGTTATTCCTCATTCCTACTGTTCTTTAGAATTTCGACCTGTCCGAAATAAGCCAGGAAATATAAACATAATTATGTTGTGGCATTTGCGGAAGTGTAAATATGGAGTCAGAAAGTAAAGTTATTGATATAGAGAAAGAATTGCGGAGCAGTAAATCACGGCTCCTGAGATCGCTTCCGGGTTTTGTAATCAAAGGAATTGAAAAATTCATCCATCAGGATGAGATGAATGATGTTATTTACCAGAACAGCGACAAAACAGGAGTCCCGTTTATTGATGGAGTCCTCAAAAGCTGGAATATCAGCACTGAAATACATGGTGAGGAAAATATTCCTTCTTCAGGAAGATTCATCTTTGCCGGTAATCATCCTGTCGGCGCAATCGATGCCCTGGCCTTTTTCAGTATGATATACAAATCCTTCCCACAAGTTGTATCTCCAACAAACGAACTGCTTAACCGGATACCTAATCTCAGACCTTTGATACTTGGGATAAATGTATTTGGTAAAAACACCAGGGATACTGCTGAAAAGCTTAATGATCTTTTTAAATCAGATGCTCAGATATTGATATTCCCTTCAGGTGAGGTATCACGACGGAAGAAGGGAGTTATCTCTGATCCTTTCTGGCAAAAGACTTTTATTACAAAAGCAATTCAGTATAAAAGAGATATTATTCCTGTTAAAATCAGCGGGACTAATTCAAATCTTTTTTATACTGTCGCCAACCTTCGAAAACATATTGGCATTAAAATGTATTTAGAAACCATATTGCTCCCTCGTGAGATGATGAATCAGAGGAATTCACGATTTACTCTCACAGTTGGTAGAGTGTTACCTTACCAGTCATTTACAAAAGAAAAGGATCATTGGGAGTGGGCTCAGTATGTTAAGGATATTGTTAGCAAATTATCTGTTTAATAATGTTTATAATAAATATCTGATTATGAAAATTATTTACAAATTGATGAAAGATAATATCAGGAGAATATTACTTCTTTCGCTGTCGTTTATCGGTTTGATCCTTGTGAATTGTTCAGGTCCGTCAGAAAATGACGGAACAGATCTGGAAGCCGGATTTCAGAATCCGCCTGAAAGCTCAAAACCTCGTGTTTGGTGGCATTGGATGAATGGGAATATTACTAAGGAAGGTATTAAAGCCGACCTTCTGTGGATGAAACGGGTGGGCATTGGCGGTTTTCAGAATTTTGACGCCTCGCTTAATACTCCCCAGATTGTCGAAAAACGACTGATTTATATGACTCCGGAATGGAAGGATGCTTTCCTTTTCACTACCAGGCTGGCTGATTCCCTTGGTCTGGAGATGGCTATCGCAGGTTCCCCCGGGTGGAGTGAGAGTGGTGGTCCATGGGTTACACCTGCACAGGCAATGAAAAAATTCGTTTGGAGTGAGACCCGGATTGAAGGAGGAAAACCCTTTGCCGGAAAACTTCCGAAACCACCGTCAATAACAGGTGTTTTCCAGAACATTGGAATAGCTGACCGTAATTCATTGAGCGGTGAAAAAGAGTCAGATCCACAGGAGTTTTATGCTGATGCTGCTGTTGTTGCCTTTAAGTTGCCTGAGTATGATCTTGACATGGCTTCTCTGCAACCCAGGGTAACCTCCAGCGGTGGAAAATTCGATCTTAAAGCCCTCACTGATGGTGACCTGGTAACAACATCCCTGCTTCCTTACACCAAACCAGGTGAAAATGCCTGGATTCAGTATGAATTCACTAAGCCTGAAACCATGCAGTCCCTTACTATTGTCGGAGGCGGCAGCGGCGGAAGGTTCGGTTTTGGAGCTGATCCTGATAACCGTACCCTGGAGGCCAGTGATGATGGAAAGACTTTTAAAAACATTATCAACATTTCAAGTGGGGGTGTTGGAGAGAAAACCCTGACCTTCATCCCGACAACAGCTAAATATTTCCGCTTTACCTGGAAAACCCCGCCTCCACAACCACCTTTAAACATAGGTGCTATGTTTGGTTTTAACTCGGGTAGGATGCCAAAAGCACCTGCCGGCACCCAGATTGCAGAGCTTGTTTTGCATAAGGTTGCCCGTGTGAACCGTTTTGAAGAAAAAGCTGCCTTTGTCACTGCAAGTGACCTGTATTCGGCATATTCCCCGGCTATAGATGCGAGGGAAACCATAAACAAAGCCGATGTGATCGACCTGACGGCAAAGATGAAACCTGACGGCACCCTGGAATGGACTCCGCCTGCAGGAAACTGGATGGTGCTACGTCTCGGGTATTCCCTTACCGGCCATAAAAATTCACCTGCATCACCCGAGGCAACAGGACTGGAGGTGGATAAACTCAGCGCTGAACATGTCAAAGCTTATTTTACTAATTATCTTGATCAGTATAAAGATGCAACAGGAGGCCTGATGGGTGTTAAAGGTCTTAAGTATGTAATTACCGACAGCTGGGAAGCTGGCGTGCAAAACTGGACCGACAGTATGATGACAGAATTTGTAAAACGACGTGGTTATGACATGCACCCATGGCTTCCTGTTCTGACCGGTCATATTGTTGAAAGTGCGGAAGCAAGCGATCGGTTCCTGTGGGACTTCCGGAAAACATTAGCTGACCTGGTGGCTGAGAACCACTATGATCAGCTGACCACTCTGCTTCATGAGAGGAGTATGGGGCGCTATACAGAATCCCATGAGGGCGGTCGTGCTTTTATCGGTGACGGTATGGATGTAAAACGCAAAGCTGAAATACCGATGAGCGCCACCTGGACCCCAGGTGGCTTTAACGGAGGCACTGAAGTTACAACCGGCTACAAGGCAGACGTGCGGGAATCAGCATCTGTAGCACATATCTACGGACAGAATCTTGTGGCAGCTGAATCGATGACAGCCATTGGCACAGCCTGGGCATGGTCGCCTGAACTTCTGAAACCAACAGCCGATATGGAACTGGCAAACGGATTGAATCGATTTGTAATCCACTGTTCCGTGCACCAGCCGGTGAATGATAAAATACCAGGTCTCGGTCTTGGCCCTTTTGGTCAATGGTTTACACGGCATGAAACATGGGCAGAAGAAGCTTTGCCCTGGACCACTTACCTCGCACGAAATTCCTATTTGCTCCAGCAGGGTAAGTTTATAGCCGATATCGTCTACTTTTATGGTGAAGACAATAATATAACAAGCCTCTTTGGACAGAAATTGCCGGATGTACCCGAGGGATATAATTACGACTTTGTTAATGCCGATGCACTCATTAATCTGCTGGCAGCTGATAAAGGGATGATTACAACTCCCAGCGGCATGAGTTATCGTTTGCTGGCGCTCGATCCCAACAGTCAGCAGATGTCATTACCCGTTCTGAAAAAGATCAGTGATCTGGTAAAAGCCGGAGCTATGGTAACCGGTCCCAAACCCAACGCCACACCAAGTCTCAGCGACGATCAGGCTGAGTTTACATCCATAGTTAATGAACTTTGGGCAGCAGATAAAGGCGAAAATACAATTGGGCAGGGTAAAGTATTTGCAGATCAGACACTGGCAGAAGTATTGACAGCATTAAAAATCGTTCCGGACTTTTCATATACAAAACCACAGACCAATTCCAGGCTTCTGTTTGTACACCGGAAGGTGGGTAATACCGAATTATACTGGATTAATAACCGCAACAATGATGCTGAGGACCTGGAAGCAACATTTAGAGTGGATGGCAAATCAGCTGAAATATGGCATCCGGAGACAGGACAGATTGAACAGTCTTCCTATGTTATTGCAGGCGGACTTACTACCATTCCGTTGCATCTGGAGCCACATGACGCTGTTTTTGTCGTATTCCGCAATAAATCAAAAGGTACTTCGCTTACAATTCCTTTGAAAGAAGAAAAGCTATTGACAGTCATAGAAGGACCATGGAATTTAAGTTTCCAACCTGGCCGGGGAGCTCCGGAGCAAATTACTCTTGAAACACTAACGGCATGGAATGAAAATAACGATCCGGGAGTGAAATACTTTTCAGGAACAGGAATTTATAAAAATACCATTAATATTCCTGCAGAGTGGCTAAAGGAAGGTACGCAGTTATGGCTTGATCTTGGCAGTGTGAAAAATCTTGCAGAAGTGATAATTAATGACAAATCACTTGGAATAGTCTGGAAAACACCATTCCGGGTAAATGTTGCCGAAGCGCTGAAACAAGGCGAAAACAATCTGGAAATTAAGGTTACTAATTTGTGGGTAAACAGGCTGATCGGCGATCAGCAGAATGGTATTACAAAAAGAATTACCTATACAACAATGCCATTCTACAGAGCTGATTCACCATTGTTGCAATCAGGTCTGCTGGGACCTGTACAATTATTGAGTATTTCATCAAAATAACTCAATTTGCTGGTTGCTTGTTTCTGGTTGCTGGTTAAGTTTATGATTAATAGGGAAATATGTAATATTTTCAATGATCTTTAAATATTACTAAAAAACTTATAATGTTCATTCTCAAACAACTAGCAACAAGCACCTAATAACGGCAACTTAGGTTAAATAATTAATGCCTCATATAGATCTAAAAGAGCACTGTTTATATTTATTCTTTAACTTTTTCCTTCTTCTTTTGTTTTAGTATTATTCTAATTGAAATATGAAAGATAATACAAAACAAGTTGAAGCAATTCTGTCTCCTCCCGGAACTCATATGGTTGGTGATGGGTTTAAGGTGCATAATTTCTTTCCATCATATAATCTTATTGGGGAGAAAGGTATGAGTCCATTTTTTCTGATGGATTATAACTCGAAATGGACAATATCTCCCTCCGAAAAGCCAAGGGGTGTAGGAGTCCATCCTCACCGCGGCTTTGAAACCGTAACGATTGCCTATCATGGCAAAGTTGCACATCACGACAGTGCAGGCAACAGCGGGGTGATTGGTGAGGGCGATGTGCAATGGATGACGGCCGGATCAGGGATACTTCATAAGGAATACCACGAAAAAGAATTCAGCATGAAAGGCGGTTTATTCCAGATGGTGCAGATATGGGTTAATCTTCCGAAAAAAAATAAAATGACCGATCCAAAATACCAGGCAATCGAGAACAAGGATATGAAGAGGGTCATGCTGGATGATGGTAAAAGCTTTGTGGAGCTGATAGCCGGAGAGTACAAAGGCCAGAAAGGACCAGCCTTTACTTTTACCCCTGCAAATATGTTCAATGCCCGACTTCGGAAGGGAGCAATTGCTGATTTCGGCTTCAACAGGAATTACAATACCGGGATCCTTATTATTGAAGGTTCTGTTAAAATAAATGATTCAGCAAATGCACCTGCTGATCATTTTGTTCTTTTCAAACATGATGGTGAAGAATTCAGGCTGGAGGCCCTTGAAGAGAGCATTATGCTGATCTTAAGCGGAGAACCAATAAATGAACCTGTTGTAGCATACGGACCCTTTGTTATGAACACAGATGAAGAGATAAAGGAAGCTTATGAAGACTTTTATAACGGCAAATTCGGTCATCTCGAGGATTAAATCGAACCATAATTAAGTATTGAACCTATTGGGGTCATAATCATCGGGCGATTTCATTAATACTGGTAATTAACCATGATACCTCTCCGAGCCACAGAGTGGTTCCATAAATGTTGATTTATACATTATTAGGGTATTCATAAATCCCTTACCTATTAACCCCATCTTTTCTTTAAGCTAAAACATATCATGATATTGGTGATTTGTTTTTATTTTTATGAAAATAATTATAGCCATTAATCCAATGAAAACCAGATTTTCTCTGTCTCCAAGACATCTCTTAATCATTTCTATTATAGTTTCTCACGTTTTATTGCTCGAGGGCAACCCTCCCAGGAATTCACATGAAAAGATTGAGTACACTGTATCGATGGAAAATCCCAATAATCACTACTACCATATTTCATTGACATATTCAGGTCTAAAGGAAAATTCTGTCGAATTGAAACTCCCGGCCTGGACTCCGGGTTACTACATGATAATGGATTATGCAAAATATGTAATAGAATTTAAAGCGACCGATGATTCCGGTAAAGACCTTAAATGGAAAAAGACTTCAAAAAACAGGTGGAAGATTGACACCGAAAAAACAAAAGTTATTAAAGTAAGCTATGACGTTTTTGCTTTCAGGACATCTGTAGCCGATTCCTTTCTGGATGATGGAAGGGGATTCATCTCTCCAACAGGTATTTTTATGTATCCGGCCGGACATAAGGACTACCCGGTGACTGTCACAATATTTCCTTATGAAAAATTCACAAAAATATCTACTGGTCTTGATCCCGTTCCTGACAGGCAGAACACTTTTTATGCTTCTGATTTTGATGTCCTTTATGATTGCCCGATACTTGCAGGCACTCAGGAAATACTGACCTTTGAAACAGGCGGAATTCCTTATACCATAGCCGCAGAAAATCTGGGTAAAATCGACAGATCAAAACTGACTGAAGACTTAAAAAAAATAGTCGAAACTGCCACATCAATTATTGGGGAAGTCCCTTACCGACATTATACTTTTATCATGATGAACAGGGGTATGGGNGGACTTGAACACACCAATTCAATGGCAGTATTCACCAATCGTATGGATTTTAATTCCCCGGAAATATCCGATGGTTACCTCAGCTTTATTGCCCACGAATTCTTCCATCTTTATAATGTCAAGACAATAAGACCGGTGAAGCTTGGTCCATTCGATTACGACGAAGAGAATTATACCGATATGCTATGGCTCTCAGAAGGAGGAACAGTCTATTATGAGGATCTTATCCTGAACCGGGCAGGATTTTACAGCCGGGATGAAATTTTAAAAGAATTAAAATCAAGTATAACTAACTATGAAAATATCCCTGGTCATCTTTTCCAATCTGTTGCACAGTCGAGTTATGATTCATGGATGCTGTTTTTCAACAGGTCTGAAAATGCGGCAAATACTACAATCTCATATTATGATAAGGGATGTGCTATCACGATGCTTCTCGATCTGAAGATCCGGTATGAATCGGGCAATAAGAAATCCCTCGATGATGTTATGAGGACTCTTTACCAGGTTTATTATAAAGAGAAAAAGAGAGGTTTTACAGATAAGGAATTCAGGGACGTTTGTGAAAAAGTAGCAGGGGCTTCACTTGCAGAGATTTTTGAGGTTTATATTCCGACAGTCAGGGATATCGATTATGCGAAATATCTGGGATATGCTGGCTTAAGCATTGATACAGATCCTGTTGAATTGCCAGGTGTCTGGGTCGGAATCGAAACCCGTAAAGATGGAGAGAATCTCGTGATTTCAAGGGTAGAATGGAATTCTCCGGCATACAATGCCGGACTAAGTCCTCAGGATATAATTAAAGAAATCAACGGGGAAAAGGCTGACGCAAGCCTGCTGAAAAAAATACTTGACACCGGTAATCCTGGAGATAAGATTAAATTCACAGTAATGCACAGGGAAATAACAAACAGTGTTGAAGTAGCTTTAGGAAAAAAAACTATGAAGAGCTTCGAAATAAAACTGCTTCCGAATCCTACTCCGGAGCAGGAGGCCTTACTTGCAAAGTGGCTGAAATAAATAGCAGTATGTGTTATTGTCCGGAACATCCCCCTTCACCCACCACAATTCTCAACTACAGTCCGCCTCTTCGCTAGAGGCTGTATCAAAAGTCCTTAGTGCCCTTTGTGATGACCTTTGAGAACCTTTGTGGTTAAGTTTTAAATCATTGAACCACAAAGGATCACGAAGTACAAAACAAAGTTACACAAAGGGAAAAGTATCCAAAATAACACTTTTGATACAGCCTCTACCTTCTTCAGATCAGCCTCTTTATTATTTAATTTGTCCTTATTCACCACGGAGTGATACAGAGTTTTCACGGAGAAAAACACGGAATTAAAACTCGGTGCAACTCCGTGAATACTCCTGACACTGCGTGGTTAAATAACCCACATATTAAAGATGAAGAAAATATTCTCACTTAAGTTGCTGCTAATCATATGCGTCTGTTCTTTTTCCCAGGAACCGGCTCCAAAACCATATCTCCGAATCCCTGTCATCGACCTAATAATGAAACCTCACGTCAGGTGATTGTCGACAGGGAGGAGGGACAATATCTGGGTCACCCGACAACTGTACTTCTGGACGACGGGGAAACAATACTTATTGTTTATCCGAAAGGACACGGGAAAGGAGAAATAGTTTATAAAAGGAGCACAGACGGCGGACTGACCTGGAGTGAACGGCTTAATACACCTGAAAGCTGGAAAACATCACTTGAGGTTCCGACTATTTTCAGGACAATTGATAATAAGGGAAAGAAGCACCTGATACTATTCTCAGGATTGTACCCGGCAAGACTTGCACATTCCGAAGATGACGGGATCAGATGGTCGGAACTGGAACCTGTCGGCGACTGGGGTGGTGTTGTCGTTATGGCATCGCTAACATCGCTTACCACAGGTAAAGGGCATTATATGGCTTTATTTCACGATGACATGCGTTTTATGACATCTGACGGACAGGAAAGATATAAAGAGGAACGGAAAGTTAACGATCAGGTTTTATTCACTCTCTTCAAGACTTTTTCTTACGACGGGGGCATGACCTGGTCGAGACCCGAACAAATACTCAGCAGAAGGGATTTGAACCTCTGTGAACCAGGAATGATAAGATCTCCTGACGGAAAAACACTTGCAGTCCTCCTGCGTGAAAATTCGCGTCGGGCAAATTCACAGATCATATTCTCTTCCGATGAAGGAAAGACATGGAGCAATCCGAGACCATTGCCGAATGAGCTCAACGGCGACAGGCATGTACTGAAATATGCTCCTGACGGAAGACTTCTTGTTGTTTTCAGAGATATCAGCCCTTTAAGTTTCAGAAAGGACCTTGAGAAAATTGCCAAAGACAGAAATGAGGTAAACATGAGCAGCATAGCAAAGGATACTGGTCAGGGAAGCCCGACGGAAGGAGACTGGGTCGGGTGGGTCGGAACCTGGAACGACCTTGTAAAAGGGAACCACGGACAATACAGGATAAGATTCAAGGATAATATCCATAACTGGGATTGCTGCTACCCGGGTTTTGAACTTCTTCCCGACGGGACATTTGTCGTAACAACCTATGGCCACTGGGAAAAAGACGAGGAACCATATATCATAAGCATCCGTTTCAGAATGGAGGAACTGGATATAAAATATAAAGAGATACAGAAATAAAGAAATAGAGAAGTAAACCGCAAAGTCCGCAAAGATTCTTCGCAAAGATCGCAAAGTCCGCNTCAGTAATTTAGCTTTGCGTTCTTTGCTATGTCTTGGTGTGCTTTGCGGTTGAAAAGAAATATGCAAAAACAAAGATTTCTATGAAAAATCAATTCAAAATTGCCACTATCTTTTTAGTATTCATTTGTTTCGCATTTAGTTCCTGCAAAAAAGAATACAGACTTTTCGTAGGCGG
>JGI11641J44799_10000543_pt1 | contig 11453 bp, 9 predicted proteins | sample WetSurSiteA1Bulk_FD_44799 | JGI IMG/M metagenome (IMG submission 44799) | reverse complement strand
TCGGGCTCTACACGGTGGACTGGCTCATACAGAGTTTCTGGGGGCAGATCGTCATTGCCATCATCATTCTTTTCCAGCCGGAGATACGGAGGGCGCTTGCACAGATGGGTGAGACGCGCTTTCTCAAGACCCTTACCCCCGCTGAAGAACTCAAATCACTCGACGAGATTGTGAGAGCAACCATTGCCCTTGCAAACAGAAAAATCGGTGCTTTAATCGCCATTGAACGCGAGACAAGTCTCGGGGATTTTGTTGAGATCGGTACACCGCTTGATGCAAGAGTATCGAAAGAAGTGTTGCTGAGCATTTTTCATCCGACCTCGCCGATCCATGACGGGGCTGTAGTCATCAAGGGGAACAGGATTGTGGCCGCTGGATGCTTTCTGCCGATTGCAGTCAGCTCCGACATGAGCAAATCGATGGGCACCCGCCATCGTGCGGGGGTAGGACTTTCGGAAGAGACAGACGCGGTAATCATCATCGTATCAGAGGAGACAGGGCACATATCAATGGCGGTGAAAGGAAAAATCGAGACACCTCTTGACATGGGAACACTCAGGGATATTCTCACTGACCTCTTCACCGTGAAGGAAAAGAAATGAAGAACTTGTTGTTCCATAATTTCGGACTTAAAATCGCTGCTGTGCTACTCTCCATGGTTCTATGGCTTTTTGTCACTTCCCGCGGACAGTCAGAAATGTCTCTCGATGTGCCTATTGAGTTCAAGAACATTCCTGCGGGGCTTGAGATGGTGAGCAATTCTGCAAAGACTGTCAGTCTGAACATACGGGGACAGGAAAGGTTCATTCAATACTTGAAATTGTCGAACATACGGGTTCCCCTTGATCTTGGTAAAGCCAAAAAGGGAGAAGGCATTTACTATATAAACAGGGATGATATCACTTTACCTAATACGGTTACGGTAACGAATATCAATCCTACAAGCGTTAAAATTGTTTTTGAAGAAACAAAGACAAAGATTGTTAAGGTAATACCGGTGATTATCGGTCAGCCTGCACGGGGATATGCCGTAAAGTCCAGCACAGTAGAACCCCAGACGGTGACGATAGAGGGCATACAATCAGAAACGGCGCGTGTTACTCTATTAAAGACAGAGCCTTTTGACGTAACCGACATGAATGAAACGGTAACACAATCAGGAAGGCTCGATTTGACGGGGAGAAAAATAAGAGTGAAAAATGATACAGTCGAAATCAAGATTATGATCGGACCAAAAGGACCATGAAACTCTTTGGAACTGACGGGATACGGGGAATGGTGAATAACCATCCGATGACCCCTGAAACGGTTCTGCGGGTCGGTATGGCGATAGCGCACCTGCTCCGGGACAGATGCGGAAGGAACATGATTCTGATCGGTAAAGATACGCGTTTGTCGGGATACATGATTGAAAGCGCCCTTACGTCCGGGATCTGCTCCATGGGAATGAATGTCACCCTTGTCGGTCCCCTCCCCACACCGGGGATTGCTTTTCTTACCCGTACTCTGCGGCTGGATGCAGGAATCGTCATATCTGCATCACACAATCCGTTCGAAGACAACGGCATCAAGTTTTTCTCATCCGAAGGGTTTAAGCTCCCTGATGAAATCGAACAGAAGATCGAGGAACTTGTGACTGATGAAAGGCTTTCCCGCAAAAGAGTAAAAGGAGAGGAAATCGGCAAAGCATATCGTCTGGACGACGCAACAGGCAGGTATATAGAATATATCAAATCGACCATACCGAAAAAGATGACATTCGAGGGCATGAGGATTGTCATAGATTCTGCGAACGGGGCTGCGTACAGAACTACTCCATGGCTCTTTCGCGAACTGGGAGCAGAGGTGATCTCCATNCATGACAAGCCGAACGGAGTGAATATCAATGCACTTTGCGGTGCACTCCATATAGAAAATCTCCGGAAAGCGGTAAAACTTCATAAAGCGCATATCGGGATTGCTCACGACGGCGATGCGGACAGGTCGATATTCTGTGACGAAAAAGGAACCATAGTCGACGGTGACAGGATCATGGGTATGTGGGCTGTTGAAATGAAACGGGACCGGACGCTGAAAAAGAATACCGTGGTGTCGACGGTAATGAGTAATATCGGACTTGAAAAGTATCTTGAGAAATACGGCATCAGGATGGTCAGGACAAAGGTCGGGGACAGATATGTTGTTGAAAAGATGATGAGAGACGGATATAACCTGGGAGGCGAACAGTCGGGGCATATTATTTTCCTTGACCACAATACAACAGGCGACGGACCGATCACGGCGGTGCAGGTTCTCTCTCTCATGAAAAAGAGGAACGCGACTCTTTCAAAACTTGCCTCTGATATCCGTCCTTTCCCTCAAATCCTGATCAATGTCCAGGTAGAGCAGAAGCGTGAGGTAAAATCCATCCCCGAGATCGATAAGAAAATAAAAGAGGCGGAAGAGAAACTCGGCGGGATGGGACGGATACTTGTCAGACCTTCAGGAACAGAGCCGAAAATAAGGATCATGCTTGAAGGTCGCGACCTCAAACTCATAAAAAAACTCGGGAGTGATATTGCGGGGGTTATCAAAGCGAAGATGACCTGATGCGCGGGTTCCTTGCATTTCTTTCCGGTGCTGTCCTTTTCTTTTCCTTCGGCTATTTTCCTCATACAACGGCAGGTATCGTTGTTCTCATCGTTTGTGGCCTCTCTCTAAAAAAAAGATATCTTATTATCCCTGTCCTGTTTGCGGGCATTCTCTACTCTTGCCTGCGATATGATCCCGCTGTCGAACTTCCGGTAAGGAGTGACCGGTATTCTGCAACCGGTATTGTCACCACTTTCCCTGTTAGGACAAAAAACGGGATGCTGAGACAGAATTTTCTGATACAAAAAGCAGAGAATTCCTCTACGCATGAGCAGGGTGAAATGCTCACCGGGAAAGAAATCATGCTATTCACCGATAAAGGGCTTGAGCCCTATACAGAGTATCTGATTCTCATTCAATTGTCGAAAAACAGGGAGCGCCGGAATCCCGATGATTACAGGGAACTGCCTTTGACTGCATATCTTCTGGATATCAGCATGCAGGGAAGAACAGAAAAACCGCTCCTTGCGTATGTCCAGGAACTCCGATACCGGATCAATGAATATCTCACAGGGAATTTCAACCGGGATACAGGGGCGTTTCTGGCATCCATCACAACCGGGGAACAGGCATTTATTGCTGAGGATGTCAGGAATGCCTTTAACAGAACAGGCCTAACCCACATCCTCAGCATCTCGGGAAGCCACTTCGGCCTCTTTTCTGTTTTTTTGTTCACCCTTTTCCGTTTTCTTATCACCCGGCTGCCATACAGAGCTCTCCAGAGACTGACCATCTTCCTTACCCCTTCCCAGTCCGCTGCAATGCTCTGCTTCCCTTTCGTACTGGCCTATCTCGGTATTGCAGGGACGAGCATCCCTGCAATAAGGTCTTTTATCATGATCAGTCTTTTTCTTGCAGGACTGATGATAGGGAAAAAGCATTCCTGGTTGGTCGCTCTTGTTTTTGCAGGGGTACTTCTCATAGTATGGAAACCGGAAACCATTTTCACCCTTTCGTTTCAGCTGTCCTTCATTGCAGTATTCTTTATAGGGTTTTCCATAAGAATCAGGCAGGACGAGGAGGAAAGCGACAAAAAATCGTTCCGCTCCCTCAGAAACGCCATGATGATTACCCTGGCAGCATCCATCGGAACTGCGCCGTTGGTGGCATATTCTTTCCATTATTTTTCGATCATCGCACCTGCAACCAATCTCCTCATAGCGCCTCTTATCGGGTTTTTTATCATACCGCTCTCTGTATTTTCAGCTTTTTTATTCCCTGTCACCGGGAACTTTCTCTTCGCACCGGTGCTTGATCCGGCCACTGATATGGTGCTGCATCTCGTGAAACTCTCCGCGCTGATTCCATATGCAGATATCCCTATACCATCATTCCCTCCTGTTCTTCTCCTCCTCTTTTACTCAGGATTCATTGTTTTTTTTCTTTTTGAACAAAGGAAATATCTGCTCATTCTCCCCTTTCTCCCTTTCTGTGTATATATTTTTCTTGTGCTTGCAGGGAAGGATGAAATAAAGATCACATTCCTTGACGTCGGACAGGGGGATGCAGCTGTCCTTGAACTGCCGGAGGGAAAAACATTCGTAATCGACACCGGAAGAACAGGAAGAGAAGTAGTCTCCTATCTTACCTTCCGGGGCAAAAGAACAGTTGATGCCCTTGTGCTCTCTCATTCCCATCCTGACCATACCGGAGGGCTGGAATTCATAACCCGGAGAGCAAATGTCCGGGAAGTATGGTACAACGGCAGAATGCAACTTCCGGATGATCTTGATTCTGTCAAAAAACGAGTGCTGGAAAGAGGGGATGTTATCGAAGAAAGCGGCTTTACCCTACATGTCCTTCATCCCTATCCGGAATTTTATTCCTCAGGACAGGGAGAGCATAGTGAAGCAAATAATGATTCGCTCGTTTTGAAAATTACCGGTTTTCATGCATTCCTCTTCCCCGGCGACATACAGCAGGAGGCTGAAGAGAATATCGTGCATCTCGGCGCATGGCTCCGGAGTGATGTCTTCAAGGTGCCTCATCACGGGAGCAAAACTTCTGCACATGTCCCCCTTTTTAAAACCATTTCGCCTTATGCAGCGGTCATCAGTGTTGAAAACAGCAATCCGTTCGGTCATCCCCATGAAGAAATGCTTGAAAGCCTCCGGGGTGTTTCTGTCTACAGGACAGACAGAGATGGCGCAATCAGTATGGAAGATACGCAAAAGGGCCTGTTCATCAAAACATACAATGATATCCAGTTCCAAAAGACTTCAGGGTTGGCAGGAGAACTGAGCAACCTGAAATTGCTCTTTCAGACCTGGTAAGGGAAGGAAGTTCAGGGATTCTGCTCTCGTGGTACAATATCTTGAAGATTCTACTCGCAATCAGGGAGGTGAATGATACGTGCAGGAACTGAAGAGAAGGCTTGTTCTTGCTGCTTTCTTTATCGTTGGTGTCATAGCCTTTGGTACTGCCGGATATATGATTGTTGAGGAATGGAATTTTTTTGATTCCTTGTATATGACAATCATAACCCTTACAACAGTCGGTTACCGTGAGGTTCACCAGCTCTCCCACAATGGACAAATCTTTACCATAGTGCTTCTTGTAGGAGGGGTGGGCACGGTTTTTTATGCGCTTGGAATCGGCGCTAAAATTATTATCGAAGGTGAACTGCAGGAGATATACGGGAGGAAAAGATTGGAAAAGAAACTGAAGAATTTAAGAGAGCATTATATTGTCTGCGGGTATGGCAGGATGGGAAAGATCATAGCACGGGAGCTGAAACACAAGAAATTGCCGTTTTCTATTATTGAAAAAGATGATGTCCTGCTTGATTCAGATGAACGAATGGAAATGCTGATTATTCAGGGAGACGCAACAAAAGACGAGCTCCTCAAAAAAGCAGGAATAGAGAGAGCAAAATGTCTGATTTCCGTTCTGCCAACTGATGCAGAGAATCTCTATGTAGTGCTGAGCGCACGCGGGTTGAATCCCGACCTTCTTATTGTGGCGAGGGCGGGCGAAGAGGGTTCTGAACAGAAGCTCCTTAGGGCAGGCGCCGACAGAGTCGTATCCCCCTATCATATCGGGGGATTGAGGATTGCCCACACGGTATTGAAACCCGCTGTTGTGGATTTCATCGAGTTTGCAACAAAAAGCGGCAATATCGATCTGCAGATGGAGGAGATTACGATTCAGAAAGACTCCAAACTTGCAGGGCTTACCCTTGATCAATGCGGGATAGGAAGAGATCTCGGGATCATCATTGTCGCAATAAAACAGGTGAGCGGTGAAATGAAATTCAACCCTACGTTCCGCACTCTTATAGAAATCGGCGATACGATGATCGCTGTTGGGGAGACTTCAAAGCTGGCAATCCTTGAACAGATGGCAGAAAGCAGCAAGTAAAGGTGCTTTTCCGGATCTTGTGGTATCATATCTGAGCACGTATTCCGGTTCAGAATTGGCAATAGTAAGGTGAGGTATGGAAGAAATCAATGAACTCATAGCGCAGCGGATCAAGAAACTTGAAGACCTTCGTGAAGCGGGGATTGAACCTTTCGGCGGCTCTTTCTTTGCCGACGATCATGCAGGAGCGCTTCACGATAAGTTTGGGACTGCATCGAAAGAGTCTCTTGAATCTGATCCTGTTGCGTGCTCGCTTGCAGGGAGAATTGTTGCCATGCGTGATTTCGGCAAGGCGGCGTTTGCGCATATCCAGGATACAACAGGGAAGATACAGGTGTATCTCAAAAAAGATATGCTTGGAGAGAACTATATTCTCCTGAAAAAAATCGATATCGGGGATATCGTCGGACTGAAGGGGAACCTTTTCCGGACGAGGACCAATGAGCTTACCGTGGAAGTGAATTCTTTTGTCCTGCTTTCAAAATCACTGAGACCGCTTCCGGAAAAATGGCATGGATTAAAGGATATCGAGACGCGATACCGGCAGAGATATGTTGACCTGATCGTCAATCCGGAAGTAAGACAGACATTCGTTGCAAGGAGTACGATCATCAAAGCGATCAGGGATTTTCTCGAATCAAAAGAGTTCATCGAGGTGGAAACACCGATGATGCAGCCGATCCCGGGAGGCGCTACCGCCCGGCCGTTCAAGACATATCATAATGCCCTCGGTGTAGACCTCTATCTCAGAATTGCTCCCGAGCTGTATCTGAAAAGACTGCTTGTCGGCGGATACGAACGGGTGTATGAACTGAACAGGAATTTCAGAAACGAAGGAATCTCTGTAAGACATAACCCCGAATTTTCGATGCTTGAGTTTTACATCGCTTATCGTGATTACCAGTTTCTGATGTCCCTTACGGAAGAATTGCTTACCTTTGTGGTACAGAAGACACTCGGTACCCTGAAGGTGCCTTTTGAAGACATGCTGATAGATTTCACCCCGCCCTGGCCAAGAATCACTATGATCGATGCGCTGCTTCAGCAGGGAGTCCCACAGGAAATCATTCCTGATTTCCAAAAGGCCAGAGAGTGGGCGAGATCACAGAATATCGATACTAAGGATGTGGTATCTCTCGGGAAACTCCTCGACGAAATATTCAAGGAAAAAGTCGAACCTCTACTGGTGCAACCTACATTCATCATCGACCATCCCGTTGAACTCTCTCCCCTCGCAAAACGGAAACCCGATAATCCTGCACTGACAGAACGGTTTGAATTATTTATCGCTTCACGGGAAATTGCGAACGCCTTTTCAGAACTGAATGACCCCATGGAACAGAAGCAGAGGTTTATGGAACAGGTAGAAGCAAAGTCAAAAGGGGATGAAGAGGCGCATTCCATGGACGAAGATTTTGTCAGGGCGCTTGAATACGGTATGCCTCCCGCAGCAGGAGAGGGTATTGGAATAGACAGACTCGTGATGCTCCTGACCAATTCCCCGTCCATCAGGGATGTCATCCTGTTCCCGCAATTGAAGCCGGAGCAGTAGAAAAATCAATGCAAAATGCTCAATGATCAATTTGCGATGATCAATGCTAAATTTGAATTGATATATCACCCATGAATCTTCCCTATCAGTTCTTTATTGCTCTCCGATACCTGAAGTCGAAGAAAAAACACAGGGGCATTTCTGTAAACACCCTGATATCTGTCGGAGGTGTTGCTGTCGGCGTTATGGCGCTCCTTGTTGTCCTGTCGGTCATGAGCGGATTCCATGAGGACCTCCAGAGGAAAATACTCGGAGTGAACGCACATATAGTGATAATCAGTTATAAAGGAACTATCCCCGATTATCAGGGAGTGATGAATCATTTGAAGGGTGAAAAGGAGGTCCTCTCCTCTTCACCGTTTGTTCTCGGACAGGTCATGGTTTCATCGGGGAAACGCGCCCATGGAGTATTTCTCAGGGGAATAACGCCTGAGACTGAAATCCACACTACGGAATTAGTAAAACACATGAAAGAAGGGAGTATCGGTGATCTGAGTCAGAAGAACGACATGCCGGGGATCATTATCGGAAGGGAACTGTCGAGTAGTCTTGGGGTATTTAAGGGTGACGTCTTGAATGTCCTGTCTCCGATCGGAAAGATAGGCCCGCTCGGCATGCTTCCGAAAATAAAGCAGTTCAGGGTGACAGGCATTTTCGAAGTCGGCATGTTCGAGTACGACTCGAATCTTGTACTCACCCATTTGGGTGCCGCCCAGGAATTTTTTGACATGAAAGACGAGGTTACCGGCATTCAGCTGAAGCTGGATGATATTTATAAAGCCGCTTCAGTAAGGGAGCGATTGCAGGAGAAATTTTCATTCCCGCTCTATGTGCGGGACTGGATGCAGATGAATAAAAACCTGTTCTCCGCTCTGAAACTGGAAAAGTTTGCCATGTTCGTCATACTCGTCCTTATCATCCTCGTTGCATCCTTTAATATTGTAAGCAACCTGATCATGAACGTCATCGAGAAGAAAAGGGAGATAGCCATACTCAAGGCGATGGGGGCGACGGACAGGGGGATTATGGCCATCTTCATGCTGCAGGGCTTCTTTATAGGTCTCGTCGGGACGATCATCGGCGTGGTGAGCGGGTATCTCCTCAGTTATATTTTAAATACGTACCAGATCATCAAACTTCCGGCAGATGTCTATTATCTGAGCCATCTCCCCGTAAAAATGAAATTCAGTGATTTTATTGCTGTATCTGTTTCAGCGCTCACTATCAGCTTCCTCGCAACGATTTATCCCGCATGGCAGGCTGCACGACTGAATCCTGTGGAACCATTACGATATGAGTGAGCATACAATAAATAATCTCTCCTTTCCTCCCTTTAAAAGAGGGAGGGATTACCCCTCTTTTATAAAGAGGGGTTCGGGGAGATTACCGATTGAATTGTCTTTCTCAAATCTATCAGAATGGCATGGGGGATTGCATGATTAAAGGGATATTCAAAATCATCGGTCTCATCATACTGGCGGTCATCATCTTCCTTGCCCTCTCCCTGTGGCAGGGAGGGAAGCCCTTCCGCTGGTTTGGTCAGAAAACAGAAAAGGCAGGGGAAGTCATCAAGGAAAAAAGCGATGAAATCGGGAAAGAGGCCGACAGGATAAAAGAGAAGAAAGATGATATCAAGGATACAACAAAAAAAGTATCCGAGGGTCTCAGAAAAACCGGCGATAAGATAAAAGATATCACAGGCCCGTCGAAAGAGAAATAAAGTGATATTTTTTGTTCGATACACAAGGGGAACAGTTATTCCCCTCCTTTCCAAGGAGGGGTTGGGGAGGTTTTTCTTGGAAGTTATTTATTACCCCTCCAAGCCTCCCATTGCAAAGGGGAGGACTTGAGTTTTTGAATACATTCATCCAGACAAAAAACCTGAATAAGTCCTTTACCACCGATGCCGGTGAAATCAAGGTGCTGAAGGAGATCGAACTTACTATCCATGAAAAAGAAATGGTCGGGATTATCGGCGCTTCGGGTGTGGGAAAGAGCACACTCCTCCATATCCTCGGAGCATTGGACAGGCCCACCTCAGGAAATGTTCTCTATGAAAGCATCGATGTTTTCTCGCTCGACAGATATGCCCTTGCAGCATTCCGGAATAAGACAGTAGGGTTTGTCTTTCAGTTCCACCATCTCCTTCCGGAATTTACAGCCCTCGAAAATGTTATGATGCCGGGCCTGATTTCCAGGAGTCAGAAATCAAAGGTCAGAAGCGAATATAGCGAGATTTATGCAAGGGCAGAAGACCTCCTTAAGAGGATGGGGTTGACGGAACGGATGAACCACAGGCCGGGAGAGCTTTCAGGCGGTGAACAGCAGCGTGTCGCCGTTGCAAGGGCGCTCTTGCTGAACCCAAAGGTCGTCATGGCCGATGAACCTACCGGCAATCTTGATACTGCAACAGGAGAAGAGCTTTTTCAGATATTCACAAATCTGAACAGGGATCAGGGAACAACCTTTGTTATCGTTACCCACAACGAAGCGCTTTCACAACGCTGCCACAGGACCCTCAAGATGGTCGACGGCAGACTGACAGATGGTTCTTGATGCTGATTAAAACGGTGCGAAGAACCTGAATTCTTTTATGAAATTAAGGAATGTCCTTGCCACCATAGTCTGAGGTTCTTTTTCGATGGTGACGAGAAAGAATTTCCTAAGGAGTTTCTTCCCCGAAAGTGGAAGAAGTCGAATTGAGCCTTCTTTTATCGCCTTGAAAACAGACCACTTTGAGACAAAGGCGATTCCCATCCCAGCCTGAACCATCTGGATAATCAGTTCAGGGTTGCCGAGAGTCATGGTTATCCGGAGCATTTCGGGGTTTATTTTTGAGGCATGCAAAAATGCGTCAATTACCTCCCGGACCCCTGAACCCCCTTCAGGCATGATGAATGTCTGATCTCTCAGATCGGGAACAGTTACCTGATGTCTTTCTGCGAGTTGATTCTCATCCGATGCGATAAGCACGATCTCGTCCTCAGCAATTTCGGTTGAAACCACAACGTCACTCCTGATGTTCCCCTCAATGATCCCAGCGTCTAGATTCCCCTCATTCAGTCTTTGAAGGATATCCTCTGAATTCGATACTGAAACATGTATCTCAACCTCGGGATAGTTCTTTGCAAAACTGTAAAANACCTGCGGGAGAAGAAAGGCCGCTGCAGTTGAAGTTGATCCGATATGNANGGGACCTTTCACTCGCTGCAGAAGGGAATAGAGATCGCCCTCCATTTTCTTGTATTGCATGAGGATGTTTGTNGCACGTTCATAGAAGATCTTTCCTGCCGGGGTTGGCAGAATTTTCCCCCCTTTCCTGATAAGGAGTTTCACTCCGGTTTCGTCTTCCAGATTTTTTATAAGGTGACTCATTGCCGACTGGGTCATGAACTTTGCTTCGGCTGCTTTCGAGAAACTCTTCAATTCGACAATGAGACAGAAGGCTTTTAATTTATGGTCTTCCATGTGAGCTATTGTAAGAGGTTTAAAAAGCTACTGTCAACGAATAGAAGAGATGAAATAAATTCATAATAATAATGAGCAAAATGCATTTGACTTGCTTAGCTCAAAATATAATTATGTAGGGTATCAGTAGGTAACAAGAATTCATTCAAGGAGGATTTATGGCAAAAGGAAAAGCGCAATTAATCATTGCATCAACAACAAGCACACAAAATTCAGGGTTGCTTGATATTCTTATCCCCGCCTATGAAAAGGCAACGCTCTATAAGATTAAGGTAGAGATCATTGCTGTGGGAACAGGGAAGGCGATTAGGATAGCAAAGAAAGGCGAAGCTGATATGCTTCTGGTCCACGATCCTTTTCGTGAAGAGAAATTTGTTGCAGAAGGATATGGTGTGAACAGAAGGGCTGTTATGCATAATGATTTCGTTATCGCCGGTCCCGG
>JGI11641J44799_10000542_pt1 | contig 11459 bp, 10 predicted proteins | sample WetSurSiteA1Bulk_FD_44799 | JGI IMG/M metagenome (IMG submission 44799) | reverse complement strand
TAGATGCAAGGCGCGCAAATCCTGAGGAATGAGGCGTACTTTGCGTACGCCGCAGTGACGAAGGATGCAGCGCAACGCAGCAGATAAGCGTGTTTCAACAGCCTGCTAGAGCCTGAAGTCCAGCCGGTAACCCCGGATTTCGAAGAAGACGGCTTGCTGAACGGCGGACATGATGCGGGCCCTGGCGATCCCTTTGGGCCCCTCGTGGTCATAGCCTGCAAGGTGCAGGATGCCGTGAATGATAAGATAGAGTATGGCATCCTCGATGGGGATTCCAGCTGTGCGCGCCTCCCTTGCCGCCGTCTCCACGGAGACGACCACATCCCCGAGCACCCCCGGGTTGACATCGCCGAAATCTCCCTCCGTGAGTGAAAAGGCGATCACGTTCGTCGGCCGATCCCTTCGGAGATAATCCCGGTTGATCGTCCGGATCCCTTCGTCGTCGACGATCATGAGACTCAACTCCTGCTGCCCGGTGCCCAGCAGATCGAGGATTTTTTTAATATCCCGACGCAGCCCGTTTCGGTCAACGTTCACCAGTTTCTGGTTGCTGGTGATAAGGACCTTGCCTGTCTTTGGCTTCGATCTCGATATCATGGTTTCTTCAACCCCTGTACCCTCGTCCCCGTCTCACTCTTCCCTGCCGTTGGTCTTCCTGCGGCTCAGGTGATTGTAGGCCCTGATGATCTCCGAGACGAGGGGGTGCCGCACCACGTCGATCTCGGAGAAGTAGACGAACTGGATCCCCTCCGTCCGGCCCAGGATCTGCTCCACCTCCACGAGCCCGGAGGTCTTGCCGGTGGGAAGGTCGATCTGGGTCACATCGCCCGTGACGACGGCCTTGGCACCCCATCCGAGCCGCGTGACGAACATCTTCATTTGCTCGGACGTCGTGTTCTGCGCCTCGTCCAGGATAATGAAGGCATCGTTGAGAGTCCTCCCGCGCATGAAGGCCAGCGGCGCTACCTCGATGATCCCCTTTTCCATCAGGGCCTGGGCCTTGTCGAATTCCATCATGTCGTAGAGCGCGTCGTAAACGGGCCGCAGGTAGGGATTCACTTTCTCCACAAGATCACCGGGAAGAAATCCAAGCCGTTCACCGGCCTCGACGGCTGGTCTCGTGAGGACGATCCGGTTCACCCGGCGGTCCATGAGGTACGAAACGGCCATGGCCATGGCCAGGTAGGTTTTTCCCGTTCCCGCCGGGCCGACGCCGAATACCATGTCATGCTTCCGGATGGCGTCGATGTACTGCTTCTGGGCAATGCTCTTGGGCGTGATGACCCTTTTTTTCGATGAGATGTAAACCTTGTCGAGGAAGATCTCCTCGATCCGCACGGAGCGGTTCTCCGAAAGGATGCGATGGGCAAAGCCGATGTCCGTGGAGTAGACGGGAAATCCTTTCTGGATCAGGCGGTAGATCTGCCCGAGGAGATTTTCCACGTGATCGACGCAGTGAGCTTCGCCGGTGAGGGTGATCTTGTCCCCGCGTGCTGTGATCCGGACTCCCTCCAGTTTCTCGATAAGCCGGAGATTCTTGTCCCCGTCCCCGAGAAGGGTCTTGAACGCGTTGGGGTCGGGGAAGGTGATCTGCTTGGTGGTCTCTTCCTTCAATCCATTGTCCTCATTTCTGAAGGAACAGGTGAGCGTAGACTTTGGCGTTGCCTACCATGTTAGCGATCAGGCAGTACTCGTTGGGCTGGTGGGCCATGTGGCAGTATCGTGACCAGACGGCCGCCGGGTAATCGTGCTTTCTGAAAACGGCGGCCACGGTGCCCCCTCCGACCCCTTTCGGCCTGGCCTGCACGCCGTAGACATCCCGGACGGCCTCCTCGAGGGCCAGCACGACGGGCGCGTCATGGGCTGTCGGTGGCGGTGCATCGGACTTTTGCACAGGCGTGAGGTCGATCTTCACATCGAAGATCCTCTCGATGTCGTCGGCCATTCCCCGGATCGTTGTAAGGACTCCTTCGACAGGGTAAACCGGCAGAATACGGCAGTCCAGATAAAAAACGTCCTCCCCGGGTATCGTGTTCACGTTGGGGACGTTGGCCTCCTTTTTCGTCGGCTCGAAGGTGCTCTCGGGGGGCTCATAGAGCGGGTCCCGGGCATGAAAGATCCCGGCCAGTTCGTCGAGCCGGACCACGAAATGCGAAGCGGCTCGGAACGCGTTCTTGCCGAGTGCGGGGCGGCTGGCGTGGCACTGCTTACCCGAGGTCTGGATGCGAAGCCACAGCACGCTTTTTTCAGCCACCTCGATCATGGAGCCTTCCTCGTTGCCCGCATCGGGCACGACGATGAGATCGGACCTGCGAAACCAGTCCCGGTTCGTTTCGAGGACATAGTCGAGACCGTAACCGCTCCCCGTTTCTTCGTCGGCGGCCAGAAGGATGGCGATGGATGACTCCGGCAAGATTCCCTCGTCCAGGAATGCCTTTGCCGCAAAAAGGGACGCCACAAGGTCCTGTTGGTTGTCTTCGGTGCCCCTCCCATAGACCTTACCGTCCCTCACATAGCCCTCGTAGGGGTCCCGGTCCCAGAGCTTGATCTCCCCGGGGGGCACAATGTCCGTGTGGGTCATGACCCACACGGTGCAATCCGCCTTCCTGCCCGGGATCCAGGCGACGACGTTCGGTCTCAGTCCCGTGGAAACTCTTCCGTCGGGCGCGTCGCATCTCTCCACCCTGGGAAACCCCATGTCGCTCAGGATGCCGGCAAGAAACACCGCCTTCTTCATTTCTCCGTCACCGCCGTTTTCCGGCGCCAGGGCCGGAATGGCCGTGAGGGCGAACTGCAGACGGATCATGTCCTGCTCATACCCTTCGATCCGTTTTGCAATCCTTTGAAAAATTCCGCTGTCGATCATATCGCGCCTTCAGTTCACCCGTTTCACCGTACCGAAAGATTTGAGGGCCTCATCGAACTTGCTCTCGTCGCCGAGGACGAATACCGTCCTTCTTTCCGGGTCAAGATATTTCCCTGCGATCTTCAGGATATCTTCCCGGCTCACCGCATCAATCATCGAGGGATAGTCGGTCAGGAATTTTGTCGGTAACCCCTGGAACTCGAGCATCATGTACTGGAAAGCGATCATGTGGGACGACGTGAAGGAAAAGATATAGCTGTTCACGATGGATCGCTTCGCGAGGTGCAAATCTTGAGCCGGGACCCTCGATTCCCTGGCATCCTTCAGGATCCCTTCCATCAGAGAAAGGACCTGGCCTGTGGACTCCGATTTCGTCATCGCATAGGCCCCGAAGGAGCCGTAGCCCTGGCGTCCTTCGTAGAAGCTCCCCGCGCTGTATGCCAGTCCACGGTTGCTCCGGATTTCCTGAAAGATCCGGGAGCGGAAACCGCCGCTGCCCAGCAGGTAATCGAGAACCGTGAAGGGAAAGAAATCGGGCGACTCCTTTCCCGGGCCGATGGCTCCAATGATCACCGTCGACTGAGGCACTTTCTTTTGAAAGAAGAAGAGGGGGGCGTTCTCCTGCGGTTTCGGGAGAGGCGCAGTCCCGAAGTCACCCTCGTCGTCCCAATCCCCGAAATGACGGCTGATCAGGTCGACGGCCTCCTGCTTCGAGATGTCACCCGTGACGGCAATCCGGAGGTTTCGAGGAAAGAAATAGGACTTGTGGAACGACGCAAGATCATCCCGTTCGATTTTCTCGATGGATGCAATGACGGGCAAGCGCCCGCGCGGGTTGTCCGCGTAAATGGCTTTCTTGAATTCCCGGAATGCCAGCCTCTGGGGCTTGTCGAAAACCCTCCGAAGCTCCTCGATCTTGAGGTTCTTTTCCTGGTCGAGCTTTGCCTCGTCAAAGGTGGGATACCGGATGATATCTGCAAAGATTTTGAAGGCCCGGTTCAAGTCCTTTTTCAATACAGAGAGGCTTCCCGTGCCGTATTCCATGCCCAGGNTGATGGAGATCGGGGCAGCAAGGTACTCCAGTTCTTCGTCGACCTTGTCTCCGGTGAGCTTTGCGGCACCTCCGGTACGCATGACGTCGCCCGTCATCTCGGCAAGCCCCTCCTTTCCGGGAGGCTCGAAGACGGAGCCGGCGCCGACGACGAAGGAAATATTGACCAGGGGCAGCTCCCGGTCCTCCATGTAGTATACGGTGAGACCGTTCTCGAGAACGACCCGTTCCGGCTTGGGCGGCGAAAACTTGATCTCCTCGTAGCTAAGCCGGTCAGGGTCCGCCCAGGACGCAGGCTTTGGCTGTTCAACCTGCTCGGCCAGGCCGAGACCGGTTGAAATCAGCAGGATGACAAGACTGAGGACAAGGGTTCTTTTCACGGCTTCTCCTTCTTCTTCAGGACGGCCACGGTGCGGTTCTCTTCGGTCAGGTATTTCTTTGCCGCCGCCGTGATGTCCTTTGGCGTGACCTTTTCGATCATCTCGACGTATCGAGTCATGTATCGATAATCGCCTGTAATGATCTCATAGTAGGACAGCCGGCTCGCCATGCCGGAATTCGAGCTGAGATCGCGGATGAATTCCGCCCGAAGCTGGTTGATGATCTTCTCCAGTTCCTGCTTCTTCACCGGTTCTTTTTTGAGCTTGTCGATCTCTTCGTATACGGCCTGTTCCACTTCTTCCGCAGTGTGCGGGTGTCGAGGTGTCCCCGTGACCATGAAGAGATTGGAATAGCGGGCTGCCGGCATCCCGTTGGCGGCACTCACGTCCTCGGCGATCTGCTTGCCCTGGACGATGGATCGGTGGAAGCGGGAGGTTCGGCCCTTTGAAAGGAGGGCCTCGATGACATCGAATACATAGTCTTCGAACGTGGGGAGGGTCGGCTTGTGCCAACCGATGATGAGATGCGGGTTTGCCTCGGCGACGAGTTCCATCCTTTTCTCCCCGCCTTGCGTCGGCTCCTTGGTCACATGATGACTCTCAAGCTTGTGTGAGGGGATGGAGCCGAAATATTTTTTTACAATCTCAAGTGTTTTCGCCGTATTGATGTCCCCCACGATGGCGATGACCGTGTTGTTCGGTGAATGGTATCGCTTGAAGAATGCCTCCAGATAGTCCGGCGCAAGAAAGGATATATCCGACGCCCACCCGATGACGGGCCGCCGGTATGGGCTCGCGGTGAAGGCCGTGGCCAGGAACAGCTCCATCAGCTTGCGGGAGGGGACCGACTCNTAGGTCTGGCGGCGCTCCTCCTGGACGACATCGCGCTCCGTGTAGAACTCCCTCAGTACAGGGTTCGTCATCCGGTCGGCCTCAATGCGAGCCCAGAGTTCGATCCGGTTGGCCGGCAGACTCACCTGGTAGGTCGTTACATCCTGACCCGTCGAGGCATTGAGGCCCACAGCCCCGCTTTCCGAGTAGAGCCGATCGATCTCGTTTTCGACGATCCACTCNTTNGCCTCGCTCTGGAGCTCCTTNAGCTCCTTCGCCAGTCTCGTGACCTCGCCCTCGTCGGCACGGGCCCCTTTCATCCGTTCGCGGTCAAGCGCCGTCCCCGNCTCGCGTATTTTTTTCAGGACTCTCTCTTCTTCCTTGAAGTTCTTTGTCCCGATGGTNGACGTGCCCTTGAAGAGCATGTGCTCGAGGAAGTGGGCGGCGCCCGTCTTGCCCTCTCCGTCGTCGACAGCACCCACCAGGTAGCGGATGTAGAGGGACACGGTGGGGCTCGTGTGCCTCTCCACCAACAGGACGCGCAGACCGTTTTCCAGGGTGACCCGCTGAACGCGATCCTCCAGGTTGTAAGCCTGAAGTGCGCCGGGTGATGCGACGAGAAGGGCCACCCCCAGCAGAAGGAAGGTGGCGTAACGAAGAAAAAGGGAAGCGGCCTTGGGGCCTTGACTCGATGGACTCATGTCGGTCTGATTTTCTCCTTGCAGATTCTCCAGAGGCGAAAGGCCGCATAAAGAATGCCTGCGCCGCTGATGAGGATGATGAAATTGGACGAGAAAAAAAGCATGATGAATTCCAGGGGATTTTTCAGGCTGTAGGCGGAAAGCAGAAGGGTGATCCCCCAGAACAGAAAAAACGTAGATAGGATGCCGATCAGGATGTCACTCACGCACTGGATCATCATCATAACCGTTTGTGCCGGGTTTCCCGGCTGATCCGGAACTCCCTGCCGGGGCAGGCTAAATTTTTCAGCCATTATGACGAAGCGGGCGGAAAAATTCAATCTTTTTCGATGGAACCCTTTTCCTGCAGGCCAAGCCTCGTGCGGCTTTTCAACGCTTGAAAGTCCGACGTCGAGATGTCTGGCCTCAAACAGGGAAGCAGTGAGTTGTTCTGGAACAGGGGCTCTTTCCCGATGTCGTACCGGGCATGGCGCAGGGCCTCTTCCCACAGGGGCGTACCGGGAATCGGTGAATATTCAGCGAGGATCGGCCTTGCCCCGAGTCCCCGCACGAGGTCGATACCCGTTTCGATTTCGCTCGCTTCCTGCCCTGGAAGTCCGCAGAGCAGATAGACTCCGATGTCCGCCTGCCCATAGCCCGCTTCCTGAAGGTACGCGACGGCCTGCCGCAGTTCTTCTGTCGTAACCTTGCCCCCGGTTTCCGCCTGCCTGGAGGCTGAAGCGGTCTCGAAGCCGAAACGGATCGTCCGGAACCCGGTCCGAAAGAGAAGCTTTGCCAGTCGGGGGGTGATCTCCCGAAGATGCAGGCCGTTGGGACAGTGGAAATTCAGCTCCAGGCCCCGTCGAATGATCTCCTCGAGCATCGGGGCTGCCCTGGCCGTCGAGTGCACCAGCAGGGCGTCATCGTAGAAGGCAAAATTCCTGACACCGCGGCTCCGGCTCCAGTGTTCGATTTCGTCGACGACCCGCAGGGGGTCCCGCATCCGGAATCCCCGGTTGAGGAGCTTCGAGGCGCAGTAGCTGCAACGATAAGGACAGCCCCTGGATGTCAGGATAGGGACTGCATCCAACCGGCCCATGAGATCCAGGGCGGGGTAGGGGTAGCTGTCGAGATCGCCTCCATCGAAGTCGAAATCGACACGGGCGCCGAACAGATCCCCCAGAACGCCGGGCAACGCAAACTCCCCGTCGCCGGCAATGACGACATCGGCCCCCGAGAAGGCCCTGGCGTGGTTCGGGCAAAGGGTCGCATAATTACCGCCCAGAATGACGGGTACACCGGGCCACGCCGCCCGGACTTCCCCGATGACCTCGACGACACCGGGGTACCAGTAGGTCATCATGGAACCGACCAGGACGAGGTCGGGCCTGCCGGCGGTTGCAAGAATCTGCCGGAGCACGGCCGGTGAGATGCCATAGCGACGGTAGCGCCTGCGGATCGGCCCGAGCGCCTCGGGCTTCGGGATCTCCTCGCTGGGGAACTTGCCACAACCCCAATCCTGACGCTTCCGGGTCCCGGTTTGACCCCCTGGAAGCCTGGCCGACAGGTGAGGATCCANGCAATCGATCATCTGAACCTTGTAACCGGACNGGCGCAGGAGTGCAGCCAGGGTGAGAAGACCCAGCGGCTTCACCCAGAAATCGTAAGCGGAAAAGTCGTGAATCCATGGGTTAAGGAGGGTAATCGTTATATTCTGCATCCGTGCTCCATCCTCGTAGATCCCTGATTTCAGGAGCTGGGAGTATATCAGGGGAACCCGAAGCCGGCAAGAAGCGACACTTTTTCCAGAAAAGGCTTGAAGGGAAAAAGGAACCTTGCTAACATGCCGCAACGACCGACAGGGGGTCCCGAGCGGCTGAACCCTTCCGCCGCCCGGTCATATGAAAGCCGTCATCCAGAGAGTCGACCATGCATCGGTAAGCATCGACGGGATTGAGATTTCCCGCATCGGCGCGGGGCTTCTCGTCCTGCTCGGGGTCGAGAAGGGTGACGGCGAGAAGGACGCCGATTTTCTACTCGACAAGATGATCCAGCTTCGCATTTTCGAGGATGGCGAGGGAAAGATGAACCTTTCCCTTCTCGATGTAGCCGGTGAGCTCCTCGTGGTGTCCCAGTTTACCCTGCTGGCCGACTGCCGTAAGGGAAGAAGACCCTCCTTCACGGATGCGGCCGAACCGGAGACGGCCACAAAGCTCTATGAATACATGCTGTCCAGGGCGCGGGAAAAAGTGACGAAAGTCGGGCAGGGACGGTTCCAGGCCGCGATGAACGTGGGACTCGTCAACCATGGGCCCGTCACAATCCTTCTGGACAGCAGGAAATAAGGGGAACGGCGACCATGAAGATCAAAGCGGATGAGCTTCCTCCCAGCTATATCCGTATCGACAAGGAGGGGGTCTGGTACTACAAGGGCAATGAGATGTTCCGCAAGGACATCGTGAAGCTCTTTTACCAGAATCTGAAGCGGGACGAATCGGGGAAGTACTACATCGAGCTCGAGAACGACCTGGCGTCCCTCGAAGTAGAAGACACGGCCTACGTCGTCACAGCCGTCTATAAACTCGGGTCCCCGGCCGAGGGCAACGAGCGGATCTCCGTGCTGCTGAATGACGAAACCCTGGAGGAACTGGATTGCAGGTCCCTCCGGATCGAAAAAGACAACATTCTGTATTGCACCGTCAAGTCCGACGGCCATGCCGCCCGGTTTCTGCGGGCGAGCTACTACCAGATCGCAGAGTATTTCGACCACGACGATGCCGGGGATTCCTATTTCCTGCCCCTGAACGGCGCGAGGTATACCATCCAGGATCACGGCAGCCGCTGACCCCGGGGCAGGAACGCGGCGCAAATCCCTTGCCTGAATAGAATCGGTATCCGGAGGAACCCATGATGGATCAGGAAATAAGAATGGCCTTGACCTTTGATGATCTGCTGCTCGTCCCGGCCGAGTCCACGATCCTTCCCAAGGACGTGGACACGAGGACGAGCCTGACGAACAACATCATCATGAACATCCCCATCGTCAGCGCCGCCATGGACACCGTGACGGAGTCCCAGACAGCCATCTGCATGGCCCGTGAGGGCGGGATCGGGTTCATCCACCGCAACATGAGCATCGAGAGGCAGACCCTCGAGGTGGACAAGGTCAAGAAATCGGAAAGCGGCATGATCGTGGACCCCATCACGATCGATCCGGAACAGAAGGTAAAGGACGCCCTCGAGCTCATGAGCCGCTACAAGATCTCGGGCGTGCCCGTCGTGAAGGGTCGCAAGCTCGTCGGGATCCTGACGAACCGTGACCTCCGGTTCGAGACCAATCTCGAGCAGCGCGTCTCCAATGTGATGACGAAAGACAAGCTCGTGACGGTGTCCCAGAACATCAGTCTCGAGGATTCGAAGAAACTCCTGCACAAGCACCGCATCGAAAAACTTCTCGTCGTTGACGAGGATTTCAGCCTGAAAGGCCTCATCACGATCAAGGACATCGAGAAGATCCAGAAATACCCCAACGCCTGCAAGGACCAGCTCGGGCGCCTCCGGGTCGGCGGCGCCGTGGGGATCACGGATCGGGAAGCCCGGGTCCAGGCGCTCCTGAACGCAGGCTGTGACGTGATCTGCATCGACACATCCCACGGACACTCCAAGGGAGTTCTGGATGCCGTCCGTGACACGAAAACGAATTTCCCCGCCTGCGAGATCATAGCCGGGAATGTGGCCACCTTCGAAGGGGCCGAGGCCCTCATCAAGGCCGGCGTAGACGCCGTCAAGATCGGCGTGGGACCGGGCTCCATCTGCACGACGCGGATCGTAGCCGGTATCGGGGTGCCCCAGATGACGGCCATCATGGAATGCGCCCGGGCATCGGCAAAATACGGGATCCCCATCATCGCCGACGGGGGAATCAAGTATTCCGGCGACATCACCAAGGCCCTGGGGGCCGGGGCTCATTGCGTCATGATCGGCGGCCTCTTTGCGGGCACGGAGGAGAGCCCCGGCGAGACCGTCCTCTTCCAGGGAAGAAGCTACAAGGTCTACAGGGGCATGGGATCCCTCGAGGCCATGAAAGAAGGAAGCCGGGACCGCTACATGCAGGATGACATTGAAAGCTCTCTGAAACTCGTTCCTGAAGGCATCGAGGGCAGGGTGCCCTTCCGCGGCTCCCTTTCGAACAGCATATACCAGATCATGGGGGGTGTGAAAGCGGGCATGGGATATGTGGGCTGCGTGAGCATCGAGGAGCTCCGGAAGAAGGCCCGCTTTGTCCGCATCACGCCTTCCGGACTCCGTGAAAGCCACGTTCACGATGTGATTATCACGAAGGAAGCGCCGAATTACCGGATGGACTGAGTGCACATCCGTCAGCGTCTCCAGGCAGGATCAAGAGGCGGGGTACCCCGGATCGGAACCCCGCTTTTTTGTTGCTCTATGATTGATTTTTCTTGTGCGGCTGGTGTATGATCAACAGGACAGCTCGGCGGCCACTTTGCTGATATATCTATTTAAACCAATAGGTTAACAATTCATGAAGCACGTCGATTTCGTTCACCTCCACCTCCACACCCAGTACAGCCTCCTCGACGGCACCATCCGCCTTGCCGACCTGTTCAAGAAAGCCCGGGACTACAAAATGCCCGCCGTGGCCCTCACGGACCACGGCAACATGTACGGAGCCGTTGACTTCTACCAGCAGGCGTACAAGGCCGGGATCAAGCCCATCATCGGCTGCGAACTCTACGTGGCACCGAAGAGCCGCTTCGATAAAACCTCCGAGGGGCCGGGGGAGACGGCACGGCACCTGATCGTCCTGGCGAAAAACCTGCAGGGTTACCGAAATCTCATCAAGCTCACATCTTCCGGATTTCTCGAGGGATTCTACTACCGCCCGCGCATCGACAAGGAGCTCCTGGCAAAGCACAGCGAGGGGCTCATCGCTACGAGTGCCTGTCTGCACGGAGAGGTCGCCGACTGGATCCTCAAAGGGGACCTCGAAAAGGCCAAGGCAGCGGCCAGGCAGTATCGTGAGATCTTCGGCGAGGGGAATTACTACCTCGAGATGATGGAGAACGGGATTCCCGAGCAATCCCTCGTTAATAAACAACTGATGGAAATCTCGAAGGAATTGTCCATCCCCCTCGTTGCGACCAACGACTGCCACTACCTCGAGCGCACCGACTCCGAGGCCCATGAGGTGCTCCTGTGCATCCAGACGGGCAAGACCATGGACGACACGGGTCGCATGCGGTTCGCAACGGACGCCTTCTATCTCAAGTCCCCCGACGAGATGAAGCAGCTTTTCTCCTATTGCCCGGAAGCCATCGAGAACACGGTTGCCATCGCGGAGAAATGCAATCTCAAGCTCGACTTCAACCAGGTCTTCCTGCCGCACTTCGAAATCGGCCAGGGGCGATCTCTCGATGAGCACCTGCAGGAGATGGCAAAAGCAGGCCTCGAGAAGCTCATGCCCAAAATTCTCCAGGGCAAGGACCCCTCACTGAGACAGAAATACGAGAAACGCCTCGCTCGGGAACTGGACATCATCAAGTCCATGGGTTTTGCCGGCTACTTCCTCATTGTCTCCGATTTCATCAACTACGCAAAGAGCCGTAACATCCCCGTCGGCCCCGGCCGCG
>JGI11641J44799_10000540_pt1 | contig 11471 bp, 13 predicted proteins | sample WetSurSiteA1Bulk_FD_44799 | JGI IMG/M metagenome (IMG submission 44799) | reverse complement strand
TATGAGGTTAATCTTTATGCCAAACGTATCGACGGATCTGATTTTTTTTGCGGATTGACATTTCCGGTGAAAGAATCCTTCTTAACACTGATATTGGGAGGGTGGGGAGGAGCACTTGCAGGACTGAGCTGTATTGACGGATATGACGCCGCTAACAATTCGACAGGGAATATCTTTCGTTTTGCATCAGGCTGGTGGTATGCTGTCCGCCTCAGGGTGACTGACAANAAAATTGAAGCCTGGGTTGAGGACGACAAAATTGTCGATTTTACAATTGAGAATTCAAGATTATCATTACGATGGGAGGTAGAATCATCTGTCCCTTTTGGAATCACAACTTATAAAACAACCGGAGCACTCAGGAATATAAAGCTTCATATGATTAATGAATAAAAGTCTGTAATGAACTAAGTATTCATGAGATTGAATTTTTGCAGTTTTGGCAGCGGAAGCAGCGGAAATTGTTATTACCGGGAAACGGGTTCCATGGAATTCTTGCATTTTTATTTACAATATTTCCCGGGTATGTCGGAGAGGAAGGTTAACAATTTCTTTTAAAAACCATGTTTCGTTTTCTTAAACATCCTGAAAGGGTTTTCCCTGTAAATTATGCTGAGTTTGAAATTTAAAAAACTAACCCTCTCCAGAGTAGTTCGGGCTTGCAGCATAAAACCGACCGACAGGCTTCCTTCAATTCTGGATGAAAAACAACGGCTTATCCCGATACCCGGATTAATAAAAATTTTTGACTCATCAAAATAGTTATCAATGGATTGAAGTAATCCGCCGCTTGCATAAAAATATGGTGCAGCTCCTTTTAAATAGAAACTATATTTATTCTCCAGATATACAGGGACAAACAATTTGTTGTCGCAGAAATAAAGACCGACCCCTATCCCGGTAAAGAAATTTCTGTCGGCCTGGTATCCAAAAACATTGCTGAGGCTAAAATAGTACTTCGAGTTTGTTGAAGTACTGTCCCTTAGNCCTAATGCACCTTCTATTCCGGTAATATTGACAAATCCGGGACTGGACACATATCTGTATGATGGATTTGATAATTTTGGGTATGATTGCCCTGAAAGAGAAAAAGCAATCAGCAAGGTCAGAATTATTATAGCCGAACTCTTTTTCATACAGAAATCCTAATTTGATTTTCAGTTTATCGAGGGTTTTTTATGCTTGATTTTATTTCTCCCTGAACAAATCAGTTGTCAGGTATTTTTCCCCCCTGTCCGGGAAAATAACAACAATCACTCCCGATTCAATTTTCCTGGCTACTTCAATTGCGGCATACATTGCAGCTCCGCTGCTCATACCAACAAATATTCCTTCCTGTCTGATGATTTGCCTTGCCATTTCAAATGCAACTTCCGTTTCGACCATGATTGTCTCATCAATATCCTCAGGTTCATATATTGACGGTACAATAGCTTCTTCCATGTTTTTCAATCCTTGAATATAATGTCCTTTTACGGGGTGAGCACATACAATTTTTATTTTAGGATTGTTTTCCCTAAGGGCCTTTCCGACTCCCATAATTGTTCCGGAAGTTCCTATTGCAGAAACGAAATAGTCAATTCTGCCATTTGTTTGTTTCCAGATCTCCTCACTTGTTGTTTTATAATGTGCAATCTTATTGTATTTGTTCGAAAACTGGTCGGGCATAAAATACTTTTCAGGATTTTCTTTTACCAGTTCTCTCGCTTTCGTAATAGCACCATCGGTACCCAGCTTTGCGTCAGTCAGGATTACCCTTGCCCCATAGGCTCTGATCATTTTTATCCTTTCGACAGATACAGCTGCACTCATGACGATCTCAACCTCGTATCCTTTAACAATGCCGATCATTGCAAGTCCAATACCGGTATTTCCGGAAGTTGGTTCAATGATTGTTTTCCCTTTTACCAGCGACCCTTCTGCTTCTGCCTGTTCAATCATCTTTAAGGCAATCCTGTCCTTTATGCTTCCCGATGGATTGCTTCCTTCGATTTTTGCATAAATTGCCACATTACCGGCAGGATTTAATTTATTTATTCTGACCAGAGGTGTATTCCCAATTGTTTGCAGNATGTTNTCGTAAATCATAGTCTGTTTATACGAAAAGAAATTCTTGTGATTTAAAGTTAGGAATAAANTAGAAAGGAATAACCTGGTTTGGGAAAAGATTCAATTCTGAAAAAGCTAAATGTCTAAGGNGGTCAATTAAAAAATGACCTTAAACCTGAAAAAGTGAAATTTGAATTTTTAACTTTATCCTATGAAAAAGTTATTGCTCCTTTTATTTGTTATCATTGTACTTGCCGCCTGTAATAATGCGGTATGTCCTGCATACAGTGATTCAGCGAATAATGTAAAAACATCATTGTTTCAAAGTGGATCCTACAGGGCTGACGGGATTCATAAGTTCTATCGTGATTCTTATAAGAAGTAGTAAAAACTGTTTGAATGAACCTTAAAAAATATGAACCTGAAAAGAAAATCAGAAGTATCAGAAAAGAGAAGGACTTTATTAAAAGGGTTAGCGGTTCTTCCTTTTGCAGGAAGTTATTCGATTGTAACTGCAGCATCCGGCCAGTCAATAAAAGACCAGAGCTATCTGACTGAAGAGGCAAAAGCTTCTTTAAAAAATCTGAAGGGAGTGCTTCCGAAAGGGAAGTTAGGCAAATATGAGATAAGCCGTCTTGTTTTAGGATGCAATCCCATGGGAGGATATTCACATTCAAGAGACCTTTCTTACGTCGGGCAACTAAGCAAATACTGGCATACTGAAACCAAAATGAAGGAAACATGGGCTGTTGCTGAACAGGCAGGTATTAATTTCTGCAATCTTATAGAATTTCAGTACAAGGCATTTAACGAGTATAAAAAAGAAACCGGAAGTAAAATGCTGAATGTTTGTCAATGCCCGATTGGTCAGCCAAATGACCGACTTGCCCCGGTTAAAAAAGCGGTGAGCGACGGCGCTGATCTGATTTATATACAGGGAGAGAATGTTGACGGACTTGCAAAAAGCAATTCAATTGATGTTTTGCTTAAAACAGTCGAGTATATCCGCAGCCAGGGTCTTCTTGCAGGTGTTGGCGCCCATTCGATAAAGAGTATTGAGGCTTCAATATCGGTTGGTGTAAAACCTGATTTTTATTATAAAACCTTCCATCACGATAATTACTGGTCGGCTACTCCGCGTGAAAACCGGGCGGAATATCCAAAATATTCCATGATACCGATAACGGACCATAATCAGTGGAATGATAATATGTGGGATCAGTTTTATGAGCAAACCATTGAAACATTCAGGAAAATAGAAGTTCCGTTCTTTGGTTTCAAAGTTCTGGCTGCGGGTGCGATCCGGCCGGCAGACGGAATCCGNTGGGCATTTGAAAATGGCGCCGATTTTGTCTGTGTTGGCATGTATGATTTCCAGGTGGTTAATGATGTCAATTTNACNATTGANATACTTGGAAGCCTTGGAAAAAGAGAGAGACCNTGGTTNTCATAAGAAGCATACCAGGTNAATTTAAANCCGGGTCNGATGGCTCCTGCCGGGAAAGATCCGGNATGTGAAATAAANCNTTCTGTCAGCTAAAGGTTCCTGTTATTTTTCTTATACCTCCTGTAGGCATCCTGTTTCAATTTTATGTTATGCCTCGAGTAGAACGCCTTATTCCTGCTGAGTTGAAGGTTATTCAGAAGCATGAGCCCTCTAAGTTCGTCCTGGCTTTTTCTGCTGGTTGCGCAGCCTGTAAAGGTAACAACAACCAGCAGCAGTGTAAGTACCAATGTTAATAATCTTTTCATTCTGCTGCATATTGAACTTCTTCCGGCAGCGATAGAATTCATGATTCACAGTACTAATGCCCTTTTATCAATCGCTAATGCTTTATACGTAATTTAAGGGAAAAAGTTTGTTTTTATGTATAAATATCCTTTCGCAGATAAATCCTGTATGAGATTATGGTCAGCAGCAGCGTAATTCCCGTAAAATATAAAAGATTCCACGGGCTTATACCATAGGCTGTATCAAGAACATTCGTATTGACATATTTAAACGGACTCAGGTACCCTATTTTTGCTATACCCTCTGTTATCCTGGAAAGAGTGTAAATAAAGTACATTATCAGAACTATTCCTATGCTGAAGGTTGTTATTGGCCTGGGCCTTTTAACTATAACCGACAGAAAAAGTCCGATTGAGCCGAAAAGGATATTTAATAAAAGAGTATACAATGAAAGTATTAAAAATGCCTTTATACTGAAAGATCCGGTCTTAAATATTTCAACGCAAATAAAACCGGCCAGCGTGGTTACCAGATTTAATAAAAGAATATTAACAGAAACTACGGTCAATTTGCTTAAAAATACTTCACTGCGGGTCACGGGTCTTGTCAGGAGGTATTCTGCCGTCTTATCATATTCTTCTTTCAGGAGGATATTTGAAGAAATTACTATAGCATAAATGCTGCCCAGCACCATCATATAGATGATATTGTTTACCGCATAAAATCCAAGCGCAGACAGCAAATCATTAAAATTGGAAATACCCTTGAACTGAAGGAGGCCTGCAGGTACAATACTCAGCATTCCCACAACCTTTGACTGGTTTGCCAGGAATGTCCTGTAAACCGACATCGTAACTGTTATAAAAAGAGTTATTATGATTATCCACAGGATCAGGCTGAAAAAGTTCCTACGGATTTCTTTTATAAACAGATTCCAGTTCATCTCCCAAATGATTCAAATCTGGTAATAATGCATGAAAATCTCATCAAGTGATGGTTCTTCAATAATAAGGTTATTTATCTTTTTCTCCCACAAATAGCTAACAAGATCATTGATAGTCCCTGAATACAGGAAGGATATAACATTACCTGGGCCGGAATTCAGATTTTTTGTGCCTAAAATTTTAAAAAGGTCAATATTCATCTCTTCGCCGAACTCAATAAAAACTTTCTTCAGTTGTTTTTTCCTCAGGTTGTCGATATCCTCTATCTGAATGATTTTACCTTCCTTTATTATTGCCACTCTCTTGCAAAGCATTTGTACCTCGCTTAAAATGTGCGAGGAAAAGAAGACGGTCATGCCTCTCTGATTTTCTGACCGTAAAAGCTCAAAAAAAACCGACTGCATAAGAGGATCAAGCCCGGTAGTTGGCTCATCCATGATCAGCAGTCGTGGATTATGAATCAGGCTCTGAACAATTGATACCTTTTTCCGGTTACCCATTGAAAGATCGGCAATTTTTCGTTTCAGGTCGAGATCAAACAATCGTGAGAGTTCAGTAATCCTGTGGCTGCTATCCGGCAGCTGGTAGAACCTGCTGCTGTAATTAAGAAATTCATTTACATCCATCGAAGAATATGCATTCGCATCTGACGGAATATATCCGACTTTTTGCATGATCTCTTTCGTCTGCCTGATCACATCCATCCCCATTATTCTTGCGCTTCCTCCTGTTGGGAAAATAAGATTCATAAGAATACGGATAGTTGTTGATTTCCCTGCTCCGTTGGGACCTATGAATCCAAAAATCTCTCCTTTGCCTATTTCGAGGTTAACATGCTCAATTCCCCTGGATCTGCCGTAGAATTTTGAAAGGTCAGTGATATCAATAACCGGGTTTTGCATTACAAGTCAGAAAAACTTTATGAAACAAATTGGATTATTTACAAAATCCTCATTAAAAGTTACATAAACTTCGCGACAACCAGATCAGAAGATAATTTTCAGCTTAATTAAGGTCATAGCTCCGAATCTCATTTAACAATTACATTTATGTAGAGTGGTTCCTCATCACCAAGTTTTGGAATCATGGCATGAAAAACAACTGAATCAGCAACATTCACATCTGATTGGACTATATCAAAAGTCAAAGTCAGCTTGTTTTCAGGACATGCTATTCTGTAATCATAAAGTATGGTATCATTCATGTAAGCCGTAGCCTGTTTGCCAATTACAAGGTCGTAAATGGAAAAATCTATGTTCGGATGGCACGTTCCTGAGACTTTACTGTCGTAGTCTTCTTTAGTTCTGATAACGATAACGTTATTAGTTACATCCACCAGCAAATTGTGTTTGGTATTCACACAGCCGAATTCACTTTCAAAGTGTTTTACAGGCCTTAATTCTTCTTTGCAGTCGTTTTTATTGCAGGATGACAGACCAGCCAGCAAAGCAAGTACGACAATTAAGTATTTAATCTCCTTAAAATTTCTTTTAAACATGATTTTCAGATTGCTTTCAACTGACAAATATAGATAAATAGTATTTAATATCTGATCAGTTGATAATCCTGGCTGCTTACAAAAAGAAATTGGAAGGTCACAGGCCAAGGCTGTATCAAGCATGATCCGGGTAAATCCGGTTCATATGCAGAATCTGAAAGAATTGATGTCTTATGGTTAAGCTCTCAGCTCAGCCGGTTTCCCGTTATACTTCGCGCAGAAATATGTAAGTCCGTTCATCCCGGTCATATCGATAATCTGGAAACCGTATGATTCAAGCATCTCCATGACTTTATTTTTGTTCAATACTCTTTCGTTTCCCGGATAAAGATTACTGATTTTGTGTCCAAGGTGCTTTAAGGGACGAAAAAATGATCTGTCATTTTTAACTGAATCGTCACAATCGGAAAAACATCCCAGAAACTTTGTATCAGTGGGTAATACCTGGACCAGGGTAAACAGAAACTCATCAAGATATTTTATCATGTTAAGCTTTCTCAGATTAATTAATGTTTTGACATGTTTAAGCTCATTTTCATCATAGAAATAATGATGTCTTGATGAGAGTACAACAAGGTTATTTTCCCTTGAGAGACCAAGATCCTTTAAGTAACGGAAGAAATTATCTCCGTCTTCTGCGATCATTGTAACAATGGCGGGAAAGAAGCCTGAAATTCCATGGGTCGATTTATCACTGTCAGGATGCATTACCTGGGGGCCATTGAAGAACTGGTAGGTTTCGGTGTTTAAAATTGTTTCCATCATTTGACAATTAAGTAATGGAATAAAAGTAATGTCGGCAAACATTACCTGCAAGTAGCTAAAGCCCAATTAGTGGGGAAATGAGAAGGTTTAAGATACTCTTCGTCAACCAAATTAGCCGGATTGTTTATTTTTGATGCCTCCTGAAATAAGAATTGAGGTAATTCGTCAAAATCGGCTTATTATTTACAGAAAATCAGTAAAATATTTTGCACTTGTTGTTAAAATCAAACTCAATATATTGATATACAGTAATATATTAAACCAGATTATGCTTGCTTCCTGTAGGCTGTCTTTTGACGAATAATAAAAATCCTATGATCAAAATCTTCAAAACAATGGATACTACAGGTCACTTTCATGATCATCCAGGGTGGAAAACAGCTCTTTTCAGTCTGTTTTCCTTCTAATTTATCAAAGGAGAGGCCTTATTGGAAGATCATAAAAATGAAAAACTATAGAGCTAATACCGGTGGATTTTCCTACATTTATAAGTTAAATGATGTTTTTTTATAAAGAAGTACAAAGTTAAATTGAAGATTTTATCAAACCTCCGGTTAAATCAAAGAAGGGAGTTTAAATATTAAGAAAATTGTAAAGTCTGTATTAATGCTTTTTATTCTGGCAGGAGTATCGTGTGCTGTTACAAAAAAACCCGGTCTGATGCCGGAAGATGAATTATTTGTAACAAGAAAATATGTTGGAAATTTTGTCGGATTTGAAGCAATAGATACTGTCTCATTCGGGAACCCGTATGTTTTATCGATTACAACCACTCTTGACACCATTTACGGAAAGATCTCAGTTTATTCCAAAAAATGTGATTTTGTACCAGGTGACCGCCTTTATATCAGAAGAGTTTTTCAGACAACCGGTGTATTCGGTTCCTGGATTTATAATATTGAAAATGAAAATACGACAAGGGTGTCATATAAAATAAGCGAATTCCGGAATGGTGATAAAGTTCTGGCTCAGCGCTGGTATTGATAATTTATTAAAGGAGATAGTATTATGGGAATTATTACATGGATCGTAATGGGTTTAATAGTCGGATTGCTTGCAAGATTCGTAATGCCGGGCAAGGACCCCGGAGGAATTATTATTACTGTTCTTATAGGTATTGGCGGAAGTTTGTTGGGCGGTTACCTTGGAACTAAGCTTGGGCTAGGGTCAGTTGCAGGTTTTGATCTGAGAAGCATTCTTATTGCCACCGGTGGTGCTGTTATAATCCTGATACTTTACCGGGTTATCAAAAAATGATAACAACTGGCTTTAAAGTACAGGATTGAACGAATTATAGATTTTTAGGCCCTAAAAGAATTCTAATATTTTCGGGAGGAAAACAATTATTCCGATTATAACGGATAAAGTTGCTGATATCAATACCGCTCCTGCAGAATAGTCTTTTGCTTTTTTAATTTTTTCATTCCATTCCGGATCGACAGCATCGCTTAAAGCTTCCAATGAAGTATTGAGGAGCTCAGTCAAAAAAACGAGACCAATCACAATGACAATAAAACACCATTCAGTAAGATCAATTTTCAGTATTATACCGGCAATCACTGCAACTGCAGCTGCCATAAGGTGTATCCGGGCATTATATTCATGTTTAAGAAGAGATGCCAGTCCGCTGAAAGCAAACCTGAAACTCTCTGATCTTGATCTTGCAGAAAAAGACTTCATTTTCATTTCTTTATCAACTTGACAGATTTCCGGAAATCCTGATTATAGACAGTTATTACNAAAACACCTGCAGGAAGCTCACCTGTGTTGATAATGGTCTGGTACTGGCAGTTGTCTTTTCGCATAACGAGCTTTCCTGCAGTATTGAATAATAAAACAGTGTAATTCCGGTCATTATTAAGTGCAACCGTGAATTCATCATTTACAACCGTCGGCCACACAAAAATCTGAGGATCTTCTTCTGAACCTGCTTTCCTGACATAAACATAAGTTTTGCTGCTGGTCTCTGTTCCGCAGGAACCTGAAACTACCGCTTTATATAACCCTATATCGTTTGCATCAACATTTTGAAGAAGGAGGCCGGATAATGTATCATTATACAGGAGGATGTCGTCCTTGAACCACTGATAGGTCAGATCATGACCGTCTGAATTAACTTCCAGGGTGAGATCGTCGCCAAAAGACACCTCGGTATCGGGGGTAATATTNTTTATTCTGGTTACCGGCAGAACAGTGAGAANGGATGTGCCTGAAACTGCATTGCCNCAAGATCCTTCAATTTCNCAAAAATAATTCCCAGAGTCATCAGCCAGNGCATTGGTAAATGTTACCTCACCTGTTGTGCCTGATTTAAATGCAGCTTCATTTTTGAACCAGGTATAAACCAGGTTATATCCTTCAGCATCAACTTTTAAAGTNACAGGCTGTTCAGCACACATTACCTTGTCTTCCGGCTCACTNAGGATATTGGTCTTCTTTGCTTTATTCACATTGAGCCTGGATATCTCAGACAAATCTGCGTTTCGTGTAACCTGAAGGCTGATGGAAGCAGTACCGGTAAAATCTGCATTCCAAGATACAGAAGCATTTTCATTGCTTCCGGTTATTGTACCGGCATTTACAGGTTCCAGCTGCCATTCGTATCCGGTTGCTCCGTTCACCGGGCTAACATTATATTCACTTGACGCTGTACCAGGACAAACAATTGAGTCTCCCTGGGGAACAGGGGCTTTAAACGTAATTTCTATTCCCGTATTTGCAGTGATCCAGGATTCAAACAACGACAGACGAGTGTATGCTCCGTATGTATTGCATTTAGTGCTGCCCCAGCTTACAAGACCAGCTAATTTATAACCCCCTGAAAATGGAACAACAAGAGGTCCACCGCTATCGCCGGAACAGGCGTCCTTGGTCACATTACGGTAACCGGCCATCATATCCGTTTCAGGTATGTAAGTCCAGACAGTTGAAGCTTGTTCATTTGAAACGATTGGCAGCTGAACCTTTTGTAAGGTTGTAGGATAAGTCTCCGGGGTGACCCTGGTGACCCCGTATCCTGTAACCCACGAAAGCACCCCCGGATCGGTCGCTCCTTCATTGACATCCTTTTCTGATATAAGTTTAATTGGTTCTGCATTCGTGTAATCAATTGGTTCTGTTAGTCTCAGGAGGGCAATATCGTTATTGAGTGTCTCCGGGTCATATAATTCGTGAGCGATCACCTCACTAACGAAGTATTTTTTCCCCTGGATTGAACTCCTTGGATCATTGGCTCCGACAGTGATTTCTATATTTGAAGCCGGTATTGGCTCATCAAAATCGCCTTTTGTGCAATGAGCTGCGGTTATGATCCAATCGTTGCTTATAATAGACCCTCCGCAGGTAAAATTATCAGCTTCAAGAAATATCTGCCATGGGAATTGCGAAATGTCTGCATCCGATCCTCCGGTTATCTTTGCGGTCTCATAATTTTTAACTCCCGTGAAGAATGCGATAAAATGATCACCCATTCCAATATCTGAACGGATTAATATAATTGCTTCATCATTGAGAGAAAGAGAATAAAGACTGCTGTCCGCCTTATTGACTTCAAAAACAGAAATCTCAAGAAAGTATCTTTTATTGGCCTCCAGGGAAAAAACAATGGTATCCTCGACTGGATAAAGATCACTCGTCAGTACCGGCATGAGTCTTTCGTCCAGGATCTTCCATTCTGAGGCAGCTGCTGCCTCTGACCTGGTGATCCTGATTGTCGCTTTCTGTGAAAAAACTATAAGTGTTACGACAGAAAGAAGAAAAACCAGAAGGATCCTTTTCATGTCTGGGAATAAAGTCCAAATGTAATACAATATGATCAGTTCTTTTCCCCACTGATCACATTCGTTTTTTTGCCTCAATATAAGACAAAAGTTCCCCTATCATTGCAGAAGCCCTTTTATCCATTGCCGGCTTATCGGACGGAATACCCGATTCATCAAATGCAGTGATGATATTTGGAATCCGTAATGGACCAGGAACTGTAATTGCTCCCAGTTTCCATAAAGTAAACTGAAGTGAAATAATTACCTGGGAACCCGCAAAGATCCCGTCGGAAACAGGAACAAATGCCACTGGTTTACGCAGCCATTCACCAGTCAGAAGATCGATCGCATTCTTTAAGCTGGCAGGATAACCTCCATTATACTCGGGGCTTATTATAATCACCCCGTCAGCAGATTTTATTTTCTCAGAAAATTCTTTCATTTCAGGTGACGGGGAATCATGATAAACCAGTCTTTCATGAAATAATGGGAAGTTATAATNCAGAAGATCAATTATTTCAGGTTTAGCAAGATTTGTTTCTTCAAGGAAGTTNCTTAAATATTTTGCGACTCNGTGNCTTTTACGGCCTTTCCTGACNCTGGGAGATATAATAACGATCTGCAGCATGGCATGAAATAAATATGAAAATTGACAATCCTGTTTTCAGAATTCCCGTGGAATCACAAAAGAAACTGAATTGACTCGAAATTTACTCAAAATA
>JGI11641J44799_10000539_pt1 | contig 11474 bp, 10 predicted proteins | sample WetSurSiteA1Bulk_FD_44799 | JGI IMG/M metagenome (IMG submission 44799) | reverse complement strand
CCGGGCATGGCAATTACCTCCGCAGCGTCATACGATTTCAGTTTCATGCCAAAAGCAGGCGGAAAGGTGACCATGGCGATCAGCATTCCATCCCGGTAGGTATCTGAGCTATACTTTGCCCTTCCTGTCACAAAGTTCAACGCATCGGTGTTTTTGCGGGATGTACCGATGATGGAAAAATCCTTTGCCTCTTTCAATTCGACGGATGCTGGCACGGGTATTTTTGCTGCCGCTGAGGCCATTTCACCATAGCCGGCTGATTTGCCGCTGGCTTTATGATTGAGTATGCTCTCCTTTGTGGTTATTTCCGACACGGGAACGTTCCAGGCCTTGGCAGCGGCCTCCTTCAGCATTTGCCTGGCAGTTGCACCTGCAGTACGCAATGGCTGCCATCTGGTCAATATGGACATACTGCCTCCGGTAAACTGATTGCCGTATAATGTGGGATTGAAGGGAGCCCTGTCGATAGCTACCTTTTTCCAGTCCGCATCCAGTTCTTCCGCTACCAGCATGGGCAGTGAGGTTGTGACATCCGTTCCGATTTCGGGGTTGGGTGTCATGATCGTAATCACCCCGTTTTCATCTATTTTAATATAGGCATTGATTTCAGACCACGATTCCGGCATGCCGGCTGCAACTCCCGCTTTCGCACGCAAAGAAGCGAACCAGTTGAATCCGAGCATCAGTCCACCTCCTGAAAGAGTTGTATGCTTAATGAATGATCTTCTTCCGAATTTTATTTTTGTTGTTGTCATGTTCTTTCATTTTAATGATAAAATGCGACGCCAATTCCCATGAATAAATCCGTCATGGATGAGCAACGGATCTGATGGCCTCCTTAATGCGCTGATAGGTACCGCAGCGACAAATGTTCCCTTGCATAGCCGTTTCGATTTCCGCATCGCTTGGATTTGGATTGGACTTCAACAACGCCGCTGCCGACATGATCTGCCCGGGTTGACAATAGCCGCACTGGGACACATCGTGCTCCAACCAGGCTTTTTGCAGGGGATGATCTCCGTTCTCTGAAAGCCCCTCTATTGTTATGACTTTCTGTTCTCCCACATCTGAAAAAGAAACCATGCAGGACCTTTCAGCCTTGCCATCCAGATGAATGGTGCACGCACCACATTGACCGACACCGCAACCGAATTTTGTACCAGTCATCTTCAGATTATCCCTGAGCACCCAGAGCAAGGGTGTGTCGGGGTCAACATCTACCCGATGAGTTTTTCCGTTGATACTAAGGTTATATACTGCCATATGCCGATAATTTAATTTCAGAAAGTAAATTTTAGTTATGGTTTTTAGTAACCTGGACTGAATTAAAGTTAATGATTTTTTTTTCATCTCCCTGAACCTGGAGACCAGTTTGCTTTGTCTATTGTTTATTGAAACTCGCCAATAATCCGATAAGTGACCTGTTCAAATCATGTATATGGAATACAACCCTGCCTGTGATTTTCATACTTCTTCCGGTGTTACCCAATTGCCATTCATAATGCCTGTTAAAAAGGTTTTCAAGCAAATCAACCGGGTAATTTCCCAAAATGGATGGTTGCTAGAAATATACATATCGATGGGAGAAATATGGGGCTGGATGTCAACATGGCTCGTATCAATATAATGCAAAAACCTCAGGCTTGATATTCCAGCCTTCCAACACCAGGGTTGCATGCTCACCGTCCAGATCAGATGCTTTGAATTCCACCCGGAGTTTTCTTTTCTCACCCGGAAGCAGTGAAAAATAATTATCTTCCCAGTAAACAGGCAATACCAGATCTTTCGATCTATTTTTCACAATCTTGGGATTAATAAAAAACGCAAGAGAGGCCGATTGGTTTTCAAATTGGATTTCAATCTTGTAATTACCATGCAGCAACTCCGGTTTTCCGGGTGTACACTTTACCTCAACCTGCGCAAGATCTCCGAGCGCGGTAAAGTCAGCATTCACATCCCCTTTAGATGATAACCAGTAGAAATTCGTGGAAATCAAATTACCGGTCGCATCCGTCAAATTCAGTTTGAGGAAGTAGACCCCCTGAACCGGAGGTTTTTCGGGTGTGACAACTTTCCGGCTTTCATCAGCGGAAATGTCAACGAAAATATCCTGATGGTACAACTGTTTCAGGTCAAAATCAAACAAGCTGACTTCAGCTTTCAATCCCTTGAAGTCGTTGTAAAAGCCGTTGACAACATAAACCGAGCTGTCATTGTATGCATACTGGATATGAAGGGTTTCACAGGCCTTTTTTGCTCCATAGAATGAACCGTTGGGCGTGAAGAAATAGTCGTATAACTGCCAGTAAAGAGACGGCCAGGCTGAATTATACATCCAATAAATGATACCGCTCGACTTGTACTTGTTCCCGGCGTAAGCCTCGAACATGGCTTTTGTGGCCTCAAGCTGCAATACCTGCGATTTCATAATGTATTCATCGAGTTTTTCGGGCTTTCCATATCTCGATTCCAGTGCCTTGCGTGCTTCCGGATAAAATGCCTTGTGCAGACGGATATCCCACGATTTACTTATGGGCCACAGGTCGCTCTCGGGCATCATCTTGCGCAGGCTTTCGACAGGCGATATCTGCTCACCTGCAGGTCCGGCTTCAGTATTGAACTCGAGTTTGCCATACCAGTATGAAGGAACACTATAGGCATATACTTTGGGATAAGGGCCCATCCACAAACCGGTATAACCGGCAATTTCACTGGCAGACTGAGTGGCTGATGACTGGTAGGGCCTTGTCCCGTCTTCTTCATCGAGCACCCTGATGTACCTCTTTTCAATTTCAGCCGGTGGAAAATTATCACTTCCATATAACCAGTCAATGACAGAGGGGTGGTTGCGGAGGTGAACAACCTGATCATGCCAGCTTTTTTCAGCAATATCAGCCGTATGAGGAGTCCAGCTCTTCCAGCGCTCCCATGCGCTGCAGCAACACCACCCTACAATCAGCATAATCCCTTCCTCATCGCATTTTTCAAAAAAGTGATCAGAGCCCCGTGGAGCTTCCATACGCAACGCATTCAATCCCATATGCTTGGCGTACATTATGTCGATATCCGTCCGTTCATCGGAAGGACGAAGCATCATATCCTGTACATAACCTCCCCCGCGCACTACGATGTTCTTGCCGTTGACCTGGAAAACGCGGGTATGCTTATCGTCAAACTCATTCATCCAGGAAGTGATCTCGCGGATACCAAACCTTGTGCTTACCTGGTCGGAAACCTTCCCTTTTACATCGAACGAAAGGTTCAGCTCATACAGGTTTTGAGGGCCAACTGTATGCGGCCACCAAAGGCGGGGATTGGCAATTTCGAGCTGTTTGTATTCTCCGGGATCAAAACGGATAACTTTTCTTTCGTTCGGTGCAAGCGTGATCTCGCGGGAAAAAAGAATGTCACCGATCCTTCCCTTGACTATTCCGGTCACAGCTTTATCTGTGGCATTGAATACATCGCTGCTGACGGTAAGCTTGGCCTGATTGGTTTGCGGCAGGTTGAGCTTTGTGATCACCCGTGGATTCTCGAGGGCTACCGGACCTGTGGCATGAACATCAATGTCATACCAGATCCCCAATCCCCTGTCGGGTGGAGTTGGATTCCAATCGACCCAGGTGATTGTCAGGTCCATTCCTTTGGGCGGAAAGATCTCAACCGCCAGGCAGTTATCTCCGCCTGCGAAAGCATAGGATCCGACATTCAGGTTGTACAACCGGTAGGCCCCTTCTATGACAGAAGTGTCGGCTATGAGGTGTCCGTTCAGCCAGATGTTGGCCCTGTAATTGATGCTGTGAAATTTGATCCAAACGTTCCGTCCTTTATAGTCTGCTGGTAGTTTGAAGACAGTACGATACCACCAGGGAACTTTAAACGGGCTGTTTTCAGGCATTCCCTTTCTCATTTCGGCGGAATATCCCGGTAAAGTTTCAATATTGGTGCCAAAATACGGATCAGGGTATACTTTGTTATCGACAAGGATGCCGACTATTGTGGAAGGGACTGTTGCAGGATACCAGGATTCAGGCTTAAAGCTCGTTGTCGATATCAGGTCACCTTTTGCTGTGATTTTTTCTGACGACTGAATCGCCCAGTCCTTTTGAAGCAGGATATTACCTGTTGTCTGCGCAAGGGCAGGGGATGTCACCCGTATATACAATGCCAGGCATACCAGGGCATTATGCATGATTGATGTTTTCATCAATTGGTTATTTAAAGTATACTTAAATATAGTCACACCCGGTGAATTATTCACAGGTTTTATCATGGTCACGGAAAATTCTCACAGGTTGGATCATTGTATCACCTTGTCAAATCGCAGGTTGCTTACCCGGCCGTTCCCCACTTTGCAGCCAGTTACCTTTTTGTTTCCATCGCGGATGAATTCAACATGGCTGAAATACCAACGGTCACCTGAAAATACATCAGTCTTTGAAGGCGTCATCCTTACATCCCCTGTCCGGAAATGCCTTGCGATCAGCTTGCCGGATTCAACCACAAAGGTATAGGTCGTATTCAGTTCGGGACTGTAAAAATCACCGGTCAGTTCTTCCAGGTTTACTGTTGAAGGATCAAAATCCGGCAGGCGCGGGGCATTAATTTCCTGACCGTTCATATTCACGATCATTTTGGTAACTTTCCCGTTCTCATCTTTTGGGAAAGAAACTTTAGCCTGAACAGGCTTTACCTCGAATTCGGATGCTGAAAGCGGTATCATTGGAGTTTTGGGAAGTTCCGGTGCTTCAGCATACAGGATGTTGCCTTCAACTGAAATGGTGACAAAAACTCCGGGCTGAAATTCGTATTTTCCGCTATAGGTGGCCAGTATATCAGGATCCACCGTAACGATACCAGAATCCGGTTTCGGTACCTCTGGCTTTGGTGTTTCATTTACTTCCCTGTCCTTCAAGTAAATGTCGATGATCTTGACAGCCAGGGCGCCGGGATTGAAGGAGGCCAGGTTACTCAGTACATTGACCGAGAATCTTTCCCCCGGAATTCTGAACAGCTGGGTGCGGTATCCGGCGTCTGCCCCGCCATGGGCAAAGTATTTCAACCCTTTGTATACACCTGCGCTCTGCCCCATGGCATAGTCAATTGTATCCCCGTTATGGAGCACTCCACGCTCGGCCATCTTGTCCATAATCTCTTTGCCTACCACCGGGTTCTCAAAATTCATGGCCCAGAGGCATAGATCGGGGGCTGTGGTAAACAGACTTGTCGCCCCGACAGTAGAATAATTCAGGTTGCTTTTCTTATACCCGGTACTGTCGGCATAGAACGAATAAGCCCTGTTCACAACCAGTTTTTCACAATCATCATAGAAAAACGTATGAGTCATCTTCAACGGCTCAAAAATGAAGGTCCGGGTAAAATCCGCAAAGCTCATTCCTGATACCCTGGCAACGATTTCTGCCAGAAGTGTATAGCCTGTATTGCAATATGTCATTTGGTCCCCGGGATTGAAATTCAGCTCTTTTTGCCGGCTGACAAGCCGCAGGATCTGTGCGGTCGTAATATTGTCATCAAGCCTCCATCCTGCCATTGCCAGCAATTCCCACTGATCGCGCAGTCCACTTGTATGATGCAGCAGATGATCCAGGGTGATTACCTTTCCGAAATCCGGTACCTCAGGGATATACTTCCGGATATCATCATGGATAGAAAGTTTGCCCTCCTTTTCCAGCAGCAGGATGGCAAATGCCGTAAATTGCTTGGATACGGAGGCGATGTGAAATACAGTGGACGGGGTGATGGGGATGCTGTATTCCATTTCAGCGCTCCCATAACCCTTCTCGAATATGATCTTACCATCCTTTGCCACAGCCACTGCTGCACCTGGTGACTGTAGATTGTCCCACACCGTGAACAGTTGATCGATCTGTTTTTCAGGTGTCACCCCTTTGGGTTCAACTTTCAGCCAGGTCAGATCAAACCTGCCTTGCTGATCCCTGGTGTCAATGGAACTGACCTCAAGGACATAAGTTCCTTTTTTACTGCTGAAGAGGGTCACGGGCTCATCACCGTTCCTGAAATTGGGGCTGTCGAAGTCCTCCAATTTATTTCCGTCAGGATCATAAGTAGTGATCATTGCATCGATTCCATGCTGGAAGAGATTAAAATAGGCGAACTGGTTGGCCTCGAGGTGCACGGCATAATGATGTTTGGCATCCTTTTTTAACATGTCGGAAACTATGACACCCTTTTTCAGTTCAACCTGTTTTTCCTGTCCCCTAACGGGCAGGACCGACAACNATAAAAACAGCGATACAAGAAAGCAGCAAAGTTCTTTTTGTGGTTTCATAGGGTTAATTTTTAAGGCGATGTTATTCAAATTAATTCTGGTATCCAGGTATGAGCCGGGCGGATCTTCATTTGGCCGCAATGATTGTTATTATTTATGTGAAATGGATGCCGGGTAGTATAAAATTCCACAATAAAATATATTAAATCTGCCTGAAGATAACGTTATTTCTATCGTCAGATATCCTGCTTATAGGTTGCGCCCGCCATGGCCAGGCTTATTTAAAAAGATCAGGATCCGTGGACCTTATATTGTTTTTAAAAGCCGCTACGAATGCCTCAGGATACCCGGATTCCCTGCAGATTTTCTGAAGCTCTACAGCAGGAGACAGAGCCGTAAATTCACCAATGGTATACCTGTAGGCTCCTAAATAGGAATATACTTGGGTTTGATAGTTCCTGCCATCAATGGTGACCTGCTCATCCTTTCGCTGATAGTTTCTTGAATAGATCTGTACCCTGTAGGACACTGCATCTTTCCTGTCGGCAGCAGCCTGATCGGTTGCTTTTATTTTACCGGCATTCTGTTCCGTCACAATACCTGGTTCATCGGGAATGATAACCGTTTTCCATTTTGGGTGCCCCTGCCTGCACAAAAGATCAAGATTCTGAATGATGCCTGATTTAATGGCAGCAACTGTTTGCTTATCTGCACTTGTCAGCTTTGATTCATTAACTACCAGGAGGGTCCTTACGCCAAAGGTAGGAATGTTCTTATCGAGCCATTTGTAGTCGCTTTGGTATATGGTATCATTTTCATAATATTTCGCCCAGCCGTTGAAATCTTCCAGTTCCAACAGGGCAATTCCGCCGGTCATTACCTGCGGATCAATATCCAGGAGGTTTACAGGAGCACTGCCAACAACCAAACCGGCATCAATGGTACCCTCGGAAAGTTTCTTTAACAGCTGTTCAAAACCGACATGATACGTGTCCCAGTTTACTTTCGACCGCTCCCTTATTATTTTACCGGTGGCAAACGATCCCTGATCCTCATTCCCGATTCCGACTTTCTTTTTGTCAAGGTCACGGAGACTGGTCAGACCACTGTTTTTTTTGGCAACCAGGTGAATTTCTTCTGTGGCAAGCTGGAGTATAACTTTCAATGAACCGGTTTTGTTGGTATTGTTGAGTTTATCTTCGGCCACCATAAGGTTCAGGTAATCTGACTGAATAAGTGCCATTTTATCGTCTGACGATGGATTGGTAAGTACTTTAAAATTGTGTGCACTTCCACCGGTTGTCTTGTTGATGATATTGATCCCGTTCTTCTCCCCGAGTACGGCAGCAATATCGTTGACAAAACGATTGTATGACCCTTTCTCAGGCCCGGATAGAATTTTCATCTGACCAAATACGTGCCCGGATAACAAAAAGAATATAGTTACCACCAGGAATTTCTTTTTTAAATGCATAACCGGAGATTTTGGATTTTTGATATTTATAATACTGTAATAAAGATAATAGAATCTGTCGGTTTTCACATAACCTGGTTTCGGATGCCGTGAATTTAAATCCTGTATACAACGGACAGAAAGTCCGTCAAACTTATTATTATAGGTAATTCCACTGTTCCCGAAATATCCGAAACAGAAGTGGTTATTACCGGTGGCTTTTCCAATTCCGTTTCTTCATGTTTGCAGCCGTTTGCAACGGTTAAAAGCACTATTATCATTGCTGTACGACAATACAAGATCTTACTTTTGGTTTTCATAATGTCTTAAACATGAACAATATGAAATTAACAACTTTGAATTACTAAAGTCAAATATCTTGGTAATTAATTTGTTGCAGGATCAGGAGACAATTATTGTATATATGTACTCGATGATGCCCTGCCGGATCGGGGCTGGGGGCCAAACTTCACTTAACAAGCAGACTTCAATTGAATCCCGTTCCAAATCACACCTGGAAATTTTGCTTTAATCCCGTTTTAACAATTTCGGTTGTATCCGCAAGAAGTCAGCAATTAGATATCCAATCAGATGGCAGCTCTGAGGTGATTATCGCCGACAATATCGAATGGGCAGGTGATTTAAAACTGGCACAGTGGCAAATGCTTACCGATGCCAAAATTAGTCTTAAAGGGAACAAAGCGGAACTTGAGAAAAATGGAGAAAAGATAGTTGCCACCATTCTTGAACCAAAGGATGCTGCATTTGAAGTTATCTCAGCTGAGCAGGCGCCTCCGGAAATGAATAATCCGGGTTTCAGCCAACTCATTGTACAAAGGACAGAAAATGGCCTTTCCAGTGAAATTGTGATAAGCCTTGGTGAACAGCTGCACCAGGGACAAAGAGGACGGTAACCGCGATTTGTCTGAATTTACTATATTAGCTTAAGCGATGTGCGATTAACTGAGCGTTCATTCTTACAAACATATAAACATCAACTTATGAAAAAAAACCTTTTCTTCATCACCTTGTTTATGGCCATCTGTTCCATAAACTACTCATCGTTAGCACAAACGGTTACAGCTGCCGAACAAAATCTTAAACTGGGCAGGGGAGTAAATATCATCGGATATGATAAGGCATTATGGCAGGACCATACCAAAGGCAGGTTCAAGGAATCGTACTTCAAAATGATCAAGGATGCCGGTTTTTCTTCTGTACGCATCAACCTGCATCCGTTTTCACACATGAATGATCAGTATCAGATCGATCCGGCGTGGCTGGAAACACTTGACTGGGCAGTGAAGAATGCGCTTGAAGCCGATCTTATGCTAATCCTTGACATGCATGAATATAACGCCATGGCCGATGACCCGGAGTCAAAGAAGGAGATGTTCCTTTCGGTATGGAGACAGCTGGCTCCCAGGTATAAAGAAACACCCGACAAAGTGATTTTTGAAATATTGAATGAGCCCAATCAAAAGCTCACCGTGGACATGTGGAACAATCTTCTGCTGGAGGCCATGAAAATCATCAGGGAGACCAATCCTAACCGCACCCTGATCATCGGACCCGGCAACTGGAACGGTATTGAAAGTCTGCCTACCTTAAAACTGCCGGAAAATGACCGGAACATTATTGTTACCGTTCACTTTTATCACCCTATGCGCTTTACACACCAGGGAGCGCCGTGGGCCGCGGAATATAAGGACAAGACCGGCGAAACGTGGACAGGTACTCCCGGGGAAATAGAAGAGGTAGAGTCAAAACTTCAAGTTGCCGCCGATTGGTCGCTGAAAAACAACAGGCCCATCTTTCTGGGTGAATTTGGTGCCTATGACAAAGGCGCAATGGACTCAAGGGCCCGATATACCGCCTTTGTAGCACGCACTGCGGAAAAACTCGGATTTAGCTGGGCCTACTGGCAATTCGACAGCGATTTTATCGTTTACGATATCGAAAAAGAAGCCTGGGTAGAACCAATACTGGATGCTTTGATGGGCAGTGCGAAATAAGAAATAAAATTGTTACTATTTATCGGGAATATGCACCCTGACTGATTTCTGCCATACAACCATCTGACGGGCATGCACGCGCAATTCCTCCGCCATTTCGGTATTTCCATCCTCTTCTAAGAGTTTTGCATAATATCGTAAGGTGGAGGGCGCATAAACATCCTGAGCCCTTAACAGGAAAACCGGTTCATCCCCGGGGATTTTACCTTCTGTATCGATAATCCTCCTGTTATAATCATCCCTGGTAAATTTCATGGTGTTATGCGTTAAGATGGTAAGGAATAGAATGGCAGTTTCCGGTGTTGGAATTTATGGTTTTTTTTTGTACATTGGTTACGGTTGCCCCATTAAATTATGCACTTCAACGTCGCCATAACTGAAAATCCATATAACCTGCCTGCGTTATGAATCACAGATTAGCAGCCCTGCTTTGCATTGTTTGTCTCGTTGTCCTTTCCTGTCACGACGATGATGATGAGAATCCTGCACCGAATGTGGTATTTATCGAGGAAGACATTGATACACCTCAAACCTGGTCAGGCAATACCATTTATATCATTGTGAAGTATGACTTCTATGTGACGAGTACTTTGACCATTCAACCCGGAGCCATTATCAAATTTCATCCTTCCGATGGTCCCTATATGATGCTGGGTGGTTCAGGTGTGGTAAATGCCCAGGGCACGGAAGAGGATCCCATTATCTTTACCTCTTACCTGGATGATGCCCACGGGGGTGACAACAACGATGACGGCAATGCCACACAACCTGAACCGCGAGACTGGGGAGGTATCCATACCAATGGAAATAACGGTTCAACTTTCAGGTATTGCGAATTCTATTATGGTGGTTCCGTATTATACCATGCAACACTCACCCTGTATGGCAATAATATCACTGTAGAGAACTGCAGATTTATTGATAACGACGGCAGCTCTGATCATGTAGGGGTTTTGGATGCATCCGATGCCGGTACAGGCACCGTGATCAGGAATAATATCTTCTATGGAAACGTTAGGCCTCTTTCCATCAGCGGAGCCTTTGACATCGATGACAGCAACATTTTCCATAATCCCGGTCAGCCATCGGAGACAAATGATCTTAACGGTATATTTGTCGATTTACTCTATTACATGACCACCGCCAGGCAATGGCGTGAAACCGAAGTTGCCTTTGTCATGGATGGTTATCAACGGTACATTGATACGGGTGGATCATTGACCCTGGGGAATAATGTGGTCATCAAGTTTCAGTCCACCGGTGAACTGTGGCTCGAAGAAGGTGCCGGCCAGCTAATAAATCACGATGGTGAAGGGGTATATTTTACTTCCTATAAAGATGATTCCAGAAAGGGAGACACCAATGGTGACGGAAATGCTTCCTCCCCGGCCAGCGGCGACTGGTCAGGCATATATGATAATTCTTTATCCTTACCGGCGCCTCATTTCTACTCCTGGGGTAATATTCTTTATGACAGTTACTAAAAATGTCTCACCTCACTCCCTCGCTCCAGAAGAAATTTCCATCCTTGTTTACATACCATTTTGCTATTCCGTTCACTGACAATCCGCCGGCTACATAACCCGCATGAAAAAGCGCAGTACCCGGCGGAACCGTGGTTACAATGTCAGCCGTTGATTCAGGCAATCCCTTCCGGATGTTTAATCTTACCGTGGTTGTCTTTTCCGCGAATTCCGGGATGAGGTTATACTGCTTAGGGTTTTTGCAAGTGCTGTATTCATGAATGATATCCCGG
>JGI11641J44799_10000536_pt1 | contig 11546 bp, 10 predicted proteins | sample WetSurSiteA1Bulk_FD_44799 | JGI IMG/M metagenome (IMG submission 44799) | reverse complement strand
GAGTTCAAGCAGACCTTCGCCATACTGAGCCGTGAATTGAAGGTGCCGGTGGTACCGGTAGCCATAAAAGGTTCCTTCAATATACTTCCTTCAGGAGCGAGAATACCCAGGTTGTTCAGGAAAGTCTCCGTAGAATTCCTGAAACCTGTATTTCCGGAGGATCATTCTTATGAATCACTTAAGAACCTTGTTCATCAGCGTTTGGCAACCAAGCTTGCAGATTAACGGAAAAATTGGATTAACTTTAGTCTATTAATCATAAAACAAATTTGTTCATGGACACAAAAAGTGAAAGACTCCGAGATGCTTGTGAACTTGCCGCACAAGCCTTCCGGAAACTCGACCATACCGAGTTTGATGAAATAATTGAAAAACTGGATTTTTGCATCGGCAGTTATAACTTTGATAAAAATCCGATAGGTCTGGTGGAGTACGGTTACAAAGCCTTTGAAATGTTGAAGGAAATCAAGAAGAATCATCCGCGGAAAGTTTCGAAAGCACTTCTGTCAGCCCTGGAGGACAACCTGACCTGATTTTTTTCCATTGCTCAATTAATCCGGCTGTCATGTTCAAACGGATCCTTTTCCTTATTGTGCTGTTTGTTGATGTAATGACCCTTAAAGCCCAGAAACCGTTCACACCAACAACGCACCTCGGGATCACAGGCGGTGTCAACATAAGCCGGGTAGCATTCACCCCGACTGTAAAACAGAATCCGATGACCTCTGCAACAATGGGGTTGGTGGTTCGCCACGTTTCTGAACCGCATATCGGCCTGCAGATGGAATTGAATTTTGCCGGGGAAGGCTGGTCAGAAGACGCGGATACACTTGGCAGTTATAAAAGAAAATTGCAGGTGCTGAATTTACCCATGCAGGCAGTATTTATTGCAGGCAGTAAGATGCTGAGGTTCGCTTTTACCATCGGGCCTTACATTACCTGGATAAAAGATGAGAAGGAATCAATCGCTATGGACACGGCATTCTACGGGACTTACTATGAGCAGCCGCTGCCTGCCAAATGGGAATTTGGATTCACAGGCGGTCTGGGGGTGGAATTTCATACAAAAATAGGAGCCTTTGGCATCAGGGCAATATACAGCAATGCCCTTACCAATCTTTTCCCGCTCAATGCCAGCACTTTTTACTTTAATGGCTCCCGAAGCCAGATCCTTCAAGCAGGATTTACCTATTATCATAAATTATAGACTATATGAAACGAATTACATGCTTTACGCTGCTATTGATGGCAGGAACCGGGCTTTTTGCTCAGGCACAGGGATCGGGACTTCCGGTCAAGTATGAAGAGCTCACGGTTCCGCTTTTCATCAAGGCAATCGACCAATCGTCCCGAACCTGCATTATTCCGCTGGGGATCATCGAAAAACATGGCAATCATTTGCCGCTCGGTACCGATCTGATCAACATCAGGGCCACTGCAGTAAAGGCAGCTCTGCAGGAGTATGCCGTAGTATTCCCCGAATACTACTTCGGCCAGATCAATGAAGCCAGGCATCAGCCTGGTACCATCTCCTACAGCCCCGAATTGATCTGGAAGATGATGGAAGAAACACTTGATGAACTTTCCCGGAACGGATTCACCAGGATTATTCTTCTGAATGGACATGGAGGCAATGTATGGCTGGAGTACTTCTGCATGTCTTTGCTCCATACAAAAAAGAACTATGCCGTCTATGTTTACGGTTTGCCGGATGAATCCATTTATCCCGAAACGGTGAAAAAGCTTACAAAATCTGATAATCCCGGCGGTCATGGTGCAGAATTCGAGACTTCCTCCATGATGGCCAACAGGCCGGACCTCGTTCACAAGGATGCGATTGTGGAGGAGACCGGAGCTGACCTGCAAAGATTAAAAAGTCTGGATGCCTATACCGGTATCTGGTGGTATGCACAGTATCCGAATCATTACAATACAGGTGCTACCGCAGCCTCTGCCGAGTTGGGAAAAGCCGTCGTGGATGCTGAGGTGACTGATTTTGTTGGCTTTCTCAAACGCGTGAAAAACGATACTGCCACGCTGCAATTGCAGGAAGAGTTCTATAAACAGTCGGCCGATCCTTTGCTGACGCCTCAAGACATGAAATAGTGAAAAGTGGTAAATCATCCTGCTCCCCGATCATTTTTCACTTTTCATTTTTCATTTTCCTCTTTTCATTTTTCACATTACTCTTTTCACTTACAACTGAAGCCTCACCCAGATCCTTTACTACCATCTGAATTGTATTCCTGGTTCGCTGGGTCAGCAGCAGGTCCTTGTTTACGAGCACCCTGGAAATGGTGGCGTTATCATAATACCGGATGGTGATCAGTTCAAGTCCGGTTGTAGAGCTTACCCTGAATTCCTTCTCGAGGTCGGCCAGTACCCCGGGGATCCGGCTCCGGTCATTGTTGACGCAAACATCAAAGCTAACAGCGGAGTTTTGCATCAGATTGATTTTTAGGCCATACCCTGCAAAACAGCGGAAGATCTTTTCAAGGTTGTCCTCAGCGATAAAGGAGAAGTCAACCGGGTACACGTGGATCAATACCTGGTCCATTTTAAAAATGAAGGAAGGAATCAGCTTCTCATAATCGTTTTCGCCGATCACAGTTCCCGGATCGGAAGGATGCAGGAATGATTTCACATATAACCGGATGCCCTTGTTCTTCAATGGCTGGATTGTTTTCGGGTGAATAACGCTTGCCCCGTAATACGCCAGTTCAATGGCGTCCATGTAGGAAATTCTTTCCAGCCTTATGGTATCATCAAACCATTTGGGATCAGCATTCAGTACGCCGGGAACATCTTTCCACACCGTGACAGAATCAGCCGAAAGCACATAGGCCAGAATGGCAGCCGTGTAGTCCGATCCTTCCCTTCCAAGAGTGGTTGTAAGGTTGTTCACGGTCGATCCGATGAATCCCTGTGTTATATAAAGGTGCGTGCCGCTGAAATCAAACCTCTTGCGGATCAGCCGGTCGGTTATATCCCACTCCACCTTACCCTCCCGGAATGTACCGTCGGTTTTCAGGTAAAGCCTGGCATCAGTCCATTCATTGGCAATACCGCTATAATTGAGGTAATTGCTGACGATTATCGTGGAAATGATCTCTCCAAGCGATACCAGCTGATCATATTCCTGGTTGTAGGAACCTGTCGGTTGATGGTCCAGTCTTCTTTCCATGCCGGTAAAGATGTTGTCCAGCTCGTTGAACAGGGCATGACCCCGCTGTGATATCAGGGAGCGGGCAATCTCCAGGTGATAATCACGGATGGCATGTAATCCCGATAAAGCGAGTGGTCTGTCACCCGCCAAATAGGCATGCAACACCTGTTCGAGGGCGTTCGTGGTTTTACCCATGGCTGAAATAACAACCACCAGGTCATCGGAATAGTCTTTCAGGATAACACCGATATTCCTGACAGATGAAGCATCCTTTACCGAGGCACCGCCGAATTTGAAGACTTTCATAGATCATAATTTTGGATCAAAAATAATGATTTATTATTCATGCAGCTTGGGGGGCGGATCTCGAAAAATCCCTGGAATCCAGGCAAATTTATCTCAACTGATTATTCCTTGTTTTTTTCTTTAACCAATTGGAATAACCGGGTCAATGCAACACCTAATGACATACCCAAAGCAATAATAAGCCAAAATCCTGCATCACTTGGTCTGGTCTCAATTCTTGAATAGAAAACCAAATACAAGCTGATTGTAATTACTGCTGGAAAAAGTGCATAAAGAATCCCATTCTTCGTTTTCATGTTGTAGGGTTTATTGAGGTTTAAAAATCGAAAGCACAGTTATTTTATTTGGCAACAGCTGTCAATACCGCTATATCGGTCCGCATGAATTCCTTTTCAGACTTTAAGAACTCCTGTTATCGTCACAAAGCCATTTCATAAAGTATTTCCTTAAAGATTTTTGCTTTTGTTTTAGTATCATTTCGATTGGTGTTGTCCGTATTGATTTTCCGGGTTGCCTTTTCTATTGAACTACTCAGGATGGCAACCTCATGTAAAGCAGCAGCCTTGCAAAAAAAACTCCTTGACCGGCCATCATCAAAATTTTCGATCATTGTCTCAAGCAGTTTTATCCGGCATTCTTGTTGTTCCATGAATTTTCCAATTCCGTATGTTTTTATAAAATTCAGATTCCACATGACTTTTTTGCAGGACAGGTGCCTTGAGAAAAATTCTTTTGGGCAAAGACCGCAATCAAGACCACACACCCCAATGGAGGGATATTTTTTTATCAGATTTTTATTTGACTCAGCGTTTGAATACTTCATGTTTATACCTCCTCCATACGGGCAAGGGCGATTCATGTATGGGAAAGGATATTCTTTAATTCATCACCCGGTTAAAAGTAGTAAATATTTTAGTTGAAAAAAGAGGTGTTTTTCAAAGATCGTACTGCCTTTAGTGTGAGTTTTATCGATACATCGGAATATGCATATTATTTTCATGGATCCTACATCCAAAAAATGATGTTCACCGCTTTCTTTTGGACAGGATACACCTTAACAGGAAATCTTGCATTGGAATAACAGTCTCCACAGGGTAATCTGGAAGATGGTCGCATTGTTTGGTCGAAATACGCCAATAATACCTAATTTTGTCCCTCATTTCGGACCGAATTATTTGTGGCATTATCAGAACTCATCAGCATTTATCGTCAGCATCCTTCCTGCAGAAGCCTGCTGAAACAACTCCGTGAGAGTGACAGCTTAAAAGCGAACTGTTCAGGCCTTTCCGGCTCATCAAAGAGCCTGCTTGCTGCAGCGACAATCCCGCAATTGCCGGGTACGCATCTCATCATCCTGCCTGAGAAAGAAGAGGCAGCTTATGTGTACAACGATCTTGTAAACCTGCTGGGTAGTGAGTCGGTTTTGTTCTTTCCCTCATCATACAAACGTTCTGTTCATTACAACCAGATTGATAACGGCAATGTAATTCTGCGAACCAATGTTATCAACCGGCTGGGATCGGAAAATCCATACCACGAAGGAGACTTTCTCATCGTGGTTACCTGTTCCGAAGGTCTTGCTGAAAAGGTTATTACGCATAAAAAACTAAAAAAGAATACCTTACATCTTACGAAAGGAGAAAAGCTATCCCTTAGCTTTCTCCAGGAAGTAATGGAGGAGTACCGTTTCTCGGAGGTAGATTTTGTTTACGAACCTGGACAGTATGCCATCAGGGGCAGCCTGGTGGATGTATTCTCTTTTGCCAATCCCGACCCTTACCGGATTGATTTCTTTGGTGACGAGGTGGAATCGATCAGGACCTTTGATATCGACAACCAGCTTTCAAAAGAGCTTCATGATAGGATCAGCATTCTTCCGAATGTCCAGGAACTTACCCTTGAAGACATCAGTGAGCCGCTGACAGATTATCTAGATAATACTTCCGTATTATGGATCAGTGACATAACCTTTACTACAGCCAGGCTGAATGAAATATATGATGAGATATCCAGGAGAGCAACAAAAAGTGAGGAAATCCTGCCGTTAACGGAGAACCAGTTGACCACAGGGCATTACCTGGTTGGCAAATTGTCTGAGTACAGAATTGTCGAGTTTGGTTCGCGTGGCTTCTATCCGGGTAGCCGGCCTGTTGTTTTCAATACTTCACCGCAACCTGCCTTCAACAAGAACTTCAATCTGCTTGCGGAGGATTTGCTGTCGCATAGCCAGACCGGCTATAAAAACTTCATTTTAAGCGAGAGTGATAAGCAGATAGAGCGGTTAACTGCAATTTTCCATGATATCAACCGGAATATAAGGTTTCATCCTTTCTTAAAAACGCTCCACGAAGGATTCATTGATCAGGATCTTTTGTTGTGTTGTTATACCGACCACCAGATCTTTGAACGCTACCACAAATATACCCTCCAGAATTACTTTTCCAACCGTGGCACGCTCTCCCTCAAAGAACTACAGGGTTTACAGCCGGGCGACTACGTGGTGCATATCGATCATGGAATAGGAAGGTTCGGAGGACTCGAAAAGATCGACATCAACGGCAAGGTACAGGAATCAATCAGGCTGGTTTACCAGGACAATGACGTTCTGTATGTCAGCATACATTCGCTGCACAGGATCTCCAAATACAAGGGAAAGGAAAATGAACCACCGCGGTTGTACAAACTGGGCACCGGAGCCTGGCAGAAGCTAAAGCAAAATACCAGCAGAAAAATCAAGGATATCGCCCGGGAATTGATTGATCTGTATGCACGGCGGAAAATGCAGAAAGGTTTTGCCTTTGCGGCAGATACTTACATGCAGGATGAACTGGAGGCTTCATTCATCTATGAGGATACCCCCGACCAGGTGAAAACGACCCGGGCTATCAAAGAGGATATGGAATCGGAAAATCCGATGGACCGCCTGGTATGCGGAGATGTCGGCTTCGGAAAGACTGAAGTGGCAGTTCGTGCTGCTTTTAAGGCAGTAGCCGACAGCAAGCAGGTAGCCATCCTGGTGCCCACCACCATACTGGCCCTGCAACATTACAATACATTTTGTGACCGGTTAAAGGATTTCCCCTGCAACCTGGAATATATCAACCGATTTAAGAAAGGATCAGAGCAAACCGGCATAATTAAAAGGCTTGCTGATGGGAAGATCGATATTATCATAGGCACGCATCGTCTGTTGGGGGCTGATATAAAATTCAAGGACCTTGGTCTCCTGATCATCGATGAGGAGCAGAAATTCGGTGTTTCGGCCAAGGAAAAACTGAAAAATCTCCGGCTGAATGTTGACACGCTCACCCTTACCGCAACACCGATCCCCCGCACATTGCAGTTTTCGCTCATGGGAGCCCGCGATCTTTCTGTCATCAATACGCCACCACCCAACCGGCACCCCATTATTACCGAATTACACTCCTTCAACGNCGAGATCATCCGTGAAGGCATCATGTACGAGGTGTCACGTGGCGGCCAGGTCTTTTTCATCAACAACCGGGTGCAAAACATCCTTGAGGTTGAAACCCTGATCCGTAAGCTTTGTCCTGGCATCAAAACCTGTATCGCACATGGACAAATGGAGGGGCATGAACTGGAACAATCCATGACCGATTTTATCAGGGGTGATTACGATGTGCTGGTGGCTACGGCCATAATTGAATCGGGACTTGACATCCCGAATGCCAATACCATCTTCATCAACAATGCACATCATTTTGGGTTGAGCGATCTCCACCAGTTGCGGGGGCGCGTGGGGCGATCAAACAAGAAAGCATTCTGCTACCTGATGGCGCCTCCTCTTTCGGTGCTTACCCCCGAAGCCCGTCGCAGGCTTAAGGCCATTGAGGAGTTGTCAGAATTGGGGAGCGGATTCAATATAGCCTTGCATGATCTCGATATCCGTGGAGCAGGTAACATGCTCGGTGGTGAGCAAAGCGGCTTTATCGCTGACATCGGATTTGAGACCTATAACCGGATCCTGAATGAGGCCATCAGCGAACTGAAGGAGAACGAGTACAAAGACCTGTTCGCCCCCAAAGAACCTGTTGAGCAGAACCATCATGCCGTTTTTGTGGAGGACTGCCAGATAGACACAGATCTGGAATTGCTTTTCCCGGATGATTATATTTCAAACGTTTCGGAAAGGATGAGTCTTTACAGGGAACTGGACCAGATTCAACAGGAGGAGGACCTGATCCGGTATGAATCTGGGTTGACCGACAGATTCGGCCCCTTACCCATACCGAGCAGAGAACTGCTTGAAGTGGTACGGCTGCGGTGGGTCGCAAACCGCCTGGGCTTTGAGAAACTAATACTGAAAAATGCAAAAATGATCGGGTATTTCGTATCCAACCCTGATTCTGTTTTCTACAAATCAGATACTTTCAGCAACATTCTGGGATTTGTTCAAAAACAGCCGGCCCGATTCAGAATGAAGGAGGGTAATAACAAACTCACCCTTACCTGTGAGCCTATTGGTTCGGTGCAGGCAGCCTGCGAACTGCTAAAATCGCTTTGCCTTGCCGAAGGCTGATGCATGGTGGCTTACTTCTTGCTTTTATACAAAAGTCCAAGTATCAGTGCAGTTCCGCTCACAACCAAACCCATGGAAAAGAATCCGTACCGGATATTTTTCATTCCGTCACCAATGGCACCGTTTACGTCAAGAACAATGGTGAAAGATACGGTAATAAAGAAAAGGCCAAGCAATACCAGCAAGAAATTCCTTACTCCCCGCATTTTTGTCCGGAGCTTCGATTTTCCGTAGATTTTTTTATCGAATTCTGTGTACATCGCCTTTGATTTTGAGTGGTAGGCCAATAAATACCTTAACAAGACCGGAAAATTAAACTATTTAGATCAAATCATGCAATTAGTTGAGGAAATAAAATTAACAATTTTAAATTTGTGTAGTGAAAATGTCGTTTATGCTTGGTTTAGATTTCTCGCTCACACTTCTGCTCATATTTTGTATTACCGCTGCCCTAGCTTTTGAATTCATTAACGGATTTCATGACACCGCCAACGCGGTTGCCACCGTTATATACACGCATTCTCTCAAACCCGGCATGGCTGTTTTCTGGTCAGGCATATGGAATTTCATCGGTGTTAATGTCGGAGGCATTGCAGTAGCCATTGGGATCATCAACCTGTTGCCGGTAGAGGCATTGACTGACGGCAATATCCATCATAACCTCGCACTCGTGATGGCGTTGATTTTCACGGCCATTGTCTGGAACATCGGGACATGGTACCTGGGTATCCCCTGCTCAAGCTCACATACCCTTATCGGATCCATTGCCGGTGTGAGTATTGGATTTATGTTGCTTCCGAATAACCATGATGTGCTGCTGAACTGGGGAAAAGTAAAAGACGCCGGCTTATCGTTGCTGATCTCCCCGGTTATCGGTTTTGCCCTGGCTATCTTTTTGATGTTTGTTTTGCAGCGCGCGGTTAAAAACAAGACCCTTTTTAAGGAAGCTCCCGCCAAAAAGCCCCCGCCTGTATGGGTCAGGTCCATCCTGATTATTACAAGTACCTTCGTTAGTTTCTCTCATGGGTCCAATGACGGACAAAAAGGTGTGGGCCTGCTGATGATTATTCTCATTGCCATTGTTCCCGCCAGATTCGCCCTGGATCATTCCAGGAATCCCGTTGAACTCAAATCTGAGGCCGAGTCGCTTAAAACATTGCTTTCCCGATTGGACAGGCAGAAACTTCAGGCTTCATCACAGGTTTACTATGATGAAATTTCAGCCAGCATCGATTCAATAAACAGCATGTTTACCGGAATTTCAACCTTCAGTGAGTTGTCCAAGGCAGAATGTGCCCAAACCCGGAAGCAAATTCTGGTTCTTTCAAAAAGGTCAGGCTCGTTCATCAGCCGGTTGGAGGAACAACGGGCTGTTTCAATAATCATTTCATGGAAGAAGGATTATCATAAACACCTCACTGCCATCAGGTCCTTTACAGAGTATTCACCCTGGTGGGTAATTTTTATGATTTCCCTGTCGCTGGGGCTTGGAACCATGATCGGGTGGAAACGAATCGTGGTTACCCTCGGTGAAAAGATCGGGAAGACCCATCTTACCTATGCACAGGGTGCCACTGCCAATCTGATCGCTGCAACTACAATCTCGGCTTCCAGCTATTTCGGATTGCCGGTGAGCACTACCCATGTACTGTCCTCGGGTATTGCCGGTACCATGGTTTCCGGAAATGGCCTGAAAAACCTTCAGATAAAAACGCTCACAGCAATTGGAATTGCCTGGTTGGTAACCATCCCGGTAACCATGCTGTTTTCAGGCTTGCTTTTCCTGCTTTTCCGTTTGATACTTTCCTGAAATCCATAAAAAAGAAATGCATTTAGGAGATTTTCTAACCGAAGTATAATTGCATTTTTCATTTTATATTCGGAATAACAATTTTATATTTGTTATCTGAAATCATCTTTCTATGTTCGGACTGGAACCCTCCATTGCCCTCCTCCTGATATTTTGTATTACTGCCGCGCTTGCATTCGAGTTTATAAACGGATTTCATGATACGGCCAATGCGGTTGCAACGGTTATTTATACGCATTCCCTGAAACCGCGTGTTGCCGTCATCTGGTCGGGCCTGTGGAACTTCCTCGGTGTAAACGTAGGCGGAATAGCCGTAGCCATTGGGATAATCAACCTGTTGCCACTTGAAGCCCTTACTGATGCCAACATATACCATAACATTTCCATGATCCTGGCCCTGATCTTCACGGCCATTCTCTGGAACATCGGCACCTGGTACCTCGGCATTCCCTGCTCCAGTTCACATACCCTGCTCGGATCGATATTCGGCGTCGGTATTGCCTATATGCTGTTACCCAACAGTCAGGATATTGCACTTAACTGGAGCAAGGTAAAGGATGTCGGGTTATCCCTGCTCATTTCACCGGTATTTGGCTTTTTGATGACCCTGTTGCTGATGTATGTCCTGCAGGCCGTCATCAAAAACAAGAAGATCTTCAAGGAACCTCCTGCCAGGAAGGCTCCGCCGCTGTGGATTCGAAGCATCCTGATACTGACATGTACCAGCGTAAGTTTCTCTCATGGCTCCAACGACGGACAGAAGGGCGTGGGACTGATCATGATTATCCTGATCGCCATTGTTCCGGTACGGTTTGCCATTGACCATACCAGGAATCCCGAACCCTTGTACGCCAATGTCACCAGGATGCATTCCATGCTGACCCGGGTGGATACTTCGCGGTTGCCTGTTCATGCCAGGGCCGATTTCAGTAAGATCACATCCGCGCTGGACTCATTGAACCGCGGTTTGTCGGGAGTTACCTCTTTTGAACAGTTAAAGGGAACGAATAGCTTGAATATCAGGCGTAATATCCTGGTTGTCTCCAAAAAATCGGAGAACCTTTTAAAGCAGCTCGCTGAAACAGGCATGCCCGCCATCAACAATAAATGGATACAGGAATACCGGTCACAGGTCACTGAAATGAAAAGCTACACCGAATATGCCCCCTGGTGGGTTATACTGGCGATTGCCATTTCGCTGGGACTTGGCACCATGGTTGGCTGGAAACGTATAGTAGTGACAATCGGGGAAAAGATCGGAAAAACCCACCTAACCTATGCCCAGGGTGCAAGTGCGGAATTAATTGCAGCCAGCACAATATCAGTTTCCAGCTGGCTGGGGTTGCCTGTAAGCACAACACACGTTCTTTCATCAGGGATTGCTGGTTCCATGGTCGCAGGAAGCGGGTTGAAAAACCTTCAGAAAAAAACAGTATCTTCCATCGGCATTGCCTGGCTGATTACCCTGCCCGTCACCATATTGTTTTCCGGCCTGTTGTTCCTGCTCTTCAGATTGATTTTTGTATAAGGACTTCCCTGACTTTTGGTCCCCAGCCCTAATTTACTGTAAGGTACTCTGCAACCCTTCCGGAAATCTGCAGGAGGGAAATCTCCGCAAGTTTGGTCAGGTACTGCACCGACAAAAGACGTTCTTCTGCCTCGAGAAGGCTTTGTTGGACTTCCCGGAGATCCAGTCCCGACAGGCTCCCCAGTTTATACCTTTC
>JGI11641J44799_10000533_pt1 | contig 11575 bp, 8 predicted proteins | sample WetSurSiteA1Bulk_FD_44799 | JGI IMG/M metagenome (IMG submission 44799) | reverse complement strand
AAAGGAAAAAATAAACGAATTCAACAACTGTTCCTGTTGATACTCCTTTCCATTTGCATCTTCCAATGTGTAATAGTCATTAATGGATATGCATTGCTTATGAGTAAGCGGATTTGGCGTAACCGCTCGTTGGATTCATATGGAAGAAGTGCAGTTTTTTTTCTTGGCAGTACAGGTGCAGACTTTATGAGGTTTATTGTAAAAAATACACCTGTCGATAAATCTGTAGTTGTTGCAGAACGCTCAGCTGCTTTCGCCTCCCAAAATGTCCTTCAATTTTACCTATTACCTCGTGCTATAGTGGCTTGTGATTGTGAAATTCTGGGTGGTAAATGTAATCCATGTCTGCAGTCTCCTGATAGTTTTATTCCAGTGACAAAGAATTTTCCTCCGCCAGGATCTGTTGGAACAGAAAAGGTATTTACCAAATTTTCTCCCGAATCGGGTAATAATTCTGATTATTATTTAGGCATCTATGGACCAAAGCAGGTGAACCAGCCATCTCCCGATGTAGACGGTATAGGGGATTTTCGCCATTTAATTAAGGCTCTTTGCATGGATATCATTGTCTTATTTTGTTTAGGTTTCCTCGGATTTGTGGGAACTACCCTGGTTTTTTCTGAAATCAATTTCCTTGATGCAATTAGCCTTGCAATACCAGCAGGTGCAGCCATATTTTCATGGTCAATTTTCTTAGCCTCATGGGCTGGGCTATCCATAACTCTAAACAATATAATAATTCTCTATCTGTTAAGTATATTTTTGTTCCTGATATTTTCCAGACTNTTTTCCANTCGTCGCATTTTCCAAGTAAATATTAGTGAGCGGAATAACTACTTCTCTCAGATACGTAACCTTGATTGGCCGTCTATTGTGCTTATCGTCGGTATTATTGCCATGGTTATGCTCGCGTTTTTTATCTCAGTCGGAAGAGGGTATTCAAATTACGATGACATCGCCATCTGGAGCTTGAAAGGATATGGTATTGCTGCTAAAAACTCAATATTTGCGGATCATTTGTTGGGAGGGCATGGACTTGCTTATCCACTTTCACTTCCGCTGTCCATAACCATTTTCAAACTTGCAAGTGGAGATATGTTACCTGGCTCAAAATTATTAATCCCCATATATACTGTTGCTCTTCTATGGGGATGTTTCAGATTTTTAACACGCCATGGAGTGAATTCTCGAATTGCATTAATTGATATATTCTTACTAATCACTGTACCCCAGTTTTTTTACTATTCTACCCTTGGATACGCAAATGTTCCGTTTACAGCATGCCTCCTATTAGCTGTTCTGTGGGGCATTAATGGATTAATGGATGGCAATAAAGGAGAATTATTAATAAGTAGTTTTCTATTTGGTTTTTCCGGTTGGATGCGTCCTGAAGGAACATTGTTTGCAGGAATTCTTATCCTGGTTTTGCTTGCCTGGTACTTCCTTGTGAAGGGATGGAAAACATGGAGGATCGGATTTTGGCTTCTGCCTGGCCTGGTCATTCCTATTGTCTGGTTGATATTCGCACGGAATTATGTTCTGGAAGATCAGGCTGGCGGCGCGCTTAAAGCCCTTTTCAATCAGACACAAGGTGGTCATTTTATTAATCTCGAACCGCTCATCATGACTGCTCGTTATGGGATCGATACCTTTTTTAATCCAAAAACCTGGGGGCTAATCCTGCCGTTGGTTCTGATTTTATTCATCATTACCTTACCAAGATTGATTCGCAGACCTAACCGGGTAGCTTTGCCTCTATTATTAGCTACCCTGGTGACTTTTCTCATACCTGCAGCACTATTTTTTATTGAATCGACCACTGAAGGTAATTTCAGCACTTTCTTATCGATGAGTTTCGATCGGGCATACCTTCCAGCAATGATTTTAAGCATAATAACGATATCGATTATATTTTTTTCAAACCCCAATGCAGCATTGTCTGTTGCGAGCGCCTCAGTTAATCACGAGCTTAAGTAAAATCATTCTACCTCGATCATGTGCATAGCTTCATTTANATATCACTAACAGCTAGAAGATGATCACTGTCAACCAATTCCCACCTTCTCCGAATACCACAGTTTTCGATCCACCAGATCTCATCTGCAATTTTTTGGATGAAGTAGCGGTCATGCACCACCGCCAACACCGCTCCTTTGTACTGGCTGAGGGCTTGTTCAAACTGTATCCGACTGGGGATGTCAAGGTGGTTGATCGGCTCATCCAACAACAGGCAATTGCAACCATCTGCCACGAGTTTTGCCAGAAGCAAACGAGTGCGCTGACCGTAGCTAAGCAAAGCAACCGGTTTGATGGATTCATCGCCTACAAAGAGAAAATACGCTAAAAAGGATCGTGCAGCGGTTTCATTTGGGAAATATTCCTTGATGATATCAACGGCGGTTAAGTTGGGGTCTAGTCCAGCTTGATCCTGAGTGAGGTANCCCATTTTGACCGTGCTATTGAGATGGACTGCTCCNGCCAGGGGTTGGAGCTCACCGGCAATAGTGCGGAGCAGGCTGGTCTTTCCGCAGCCGTTAGGCCCGGTAAGAACGATACTCTGTCCAGCATGCAGGTCGACATTAACACCACTTAGCAATGGATGGGATGGGTGATACCCGATACTCAAGTCTTCCAGCCAAAGTACCGAGCGGCTCAAGTGGTGGGGGGTCTCAAAATCGAGNTTGATCGTGCGGTCTTCCTTTGGTTTTTCGACCCGCTCATCCGATTCCAGATAACGGNTCAATTTCGTCTGTCGAGAGATGGCTTTNTTTGCCACCTTTTTAGCAAGACGTAGTTGGTGGTCATTGGCACCTTTTTGTTTATACACTACCCCGCGGATACGCAGGAAGGATTTCTCACGCTCAGTGTGGGCAGCTTGCTCACGCGTGTGGAGGATATCCCTTCGCAGACGTTGGATCTCAACTTGCTGGTCGTGATAGGCTGACCATTGNTGATCGATTTCAGCTTGCCTCTGGCTAATGTAGTTGGAATAATTGCCGGTATATTCGCGGACGCACTTCTTGAGGGTGTCCATTTCGAGGATATGGGTGACAGTGTGGTCCAAAAAAGCACGATCATGTGAAATGATCAGCGATCCGCAAGGCGAATGGTTCAACCAATTCTCCAGCCACTCCAGCATGGCTATATCCAGGTGGTTGGTAGGTTCATCCAGCAGAAGCAATTGCGGGTCGTCCAGCAGCACCAGTGCTAGCGAGAGCTTGGTCTGTTGACCTCCACTGAGCCTGCCAATATTGAGCTGTGGATCGATGCCGTTCAATCCCAAACCAGCCAGGATACGTTTCATGGATNCCATATCGCATATCTGTATACGCCGGAGCACATCGTCATACTTTGCTTGCAAAATTGTGTCTGATGGTTGGTGGGTTAATGTCAAGGCGATCGCAGCAAGCTCTTCTTCCAATGCATTGATGTCCCCGGAATGCAAGCTGATGATCTCATTTAAAGTGAGCTTGGNATCTGCCTCAAAGCCCTGAGGTAGGTAACCAATACGCAGGTGTGGGTCACGCCTCACAACCCCGCTGCTGGGTGGTTCAAGCCCTGCCAGNATGCGTANCAGGGTGGTTTTACCACACCCGTTCGGGCCAACCAACCCAATGCGCTTGCCTGGGTTTAAGCTGAAGGATGCATTTTCAAATAAGGGTTGCAGTTCGAAGGTTTTACTTAAACGATGAGCGGTAAGCATACATGCCTCGGTTCTGATCTGGTAAAAAAAACGAACCCCGCCCGAATTAGCAGCCGGGTCTGGGGGGTGAGGAAGATCAGTGAGAGGGGCTTACCGCGTCATTTTCGTTGAGTACCTGTGCCTTATTGTGTGAGGGGATAATATCTCAAAGGTTGGGTGGTGTCAAGGGAATGTTGTTACCTCTTAGGTTTCTCAAATTTGTGCGGCTTGTTAATGATATTATGATCATCAAAGGGTTGCAAAGTGGGACGATGAAAACTATTGGGATAGACCTTATAACATTTAACGGGTATGATAAGTAAATTACTTATCTTGTTTTCATCATCTTGGAGGCAAGGAGTGTGAATCATGGCTGATTATTCAGAAAAAACCTACGGTGAGCGGATCGCAGGTGTTTATGACCAGTGGTATTCCGAATTCGACCCTGCTGCCATCGATGTCCTATTTAAACTTTCCCATGGTGGCAGGGTGTTAGAGCTAGGCATCGGGACCGGACGGATAGCCTTACCTCTATCACGCTCTGGTGTAGCTGTGGAGGGTATTGATGCATCGGAAGCCATGGTTGAAAAGTTGCGTGCCAAGCCTGGCGGTGACATCATCCCAGTAAAAATCGGAAATTTTGCTGATTTACCCATGGATGGACAATATTCTCTGATTTATGTGGTTTTCAATACCTTTTATGCCCTGCTCACCCAGGAGGAGCAAATTCGTTGTTTCCAAAATGTCGCCAGGCACCTGGCTTCAGATGGTGTTTTCGTCATCGAAGCTTTCGTACCGGATCTGACGCGTTTTACTGGTAGCCAATCCACACGTACTGTGCGCATTGAGGATCATGAAGTTCAAATGGATGTTTCTCAGATAGAACTTGATAAACAACTGATTACCAGCCAGCATGTAGTGCTCTCTGAAAAAGGTACCCGCTTCTACCCGGTGAAGCTTCGATATGTATGGCCTTCTGAGATGGATCTCATGGCGCAGCTGTCAAAGTTTAAACTGCAGGAACGGTGGAGTGATTGGAAGAAAAATCCTTTTACTGCTGGAAGTGGAAAACATATCTCTTTATACCAGCCACGTAAATAAGAAAAATTACCAGAACTTACCCACGCAGAATAAATAGAATTTCCCTTTTTCCAATCTTGACTCGATTTTGTCACGGTATTATAATTATTCAGACTAAATCAGTCCTAATAATTATGAGAGGTGTAAAATGGATCACAAAATCGTACACATCGAAATATCTGCCAGAGATCGCAAGGCATTGAGCAAATTTTATGCCGATGTATTCGGCTGGGGGACCACTCACTTGGATGAAATGAATTACACAACTTTTGAGACAGGTGAGGGGGTCGGAGGTGGTTTCAATCCCGTTAGCGAACAAAATCCAGCTGGAACGGTTACTTTTTATATTGAGACGGATGATGTAACTGCATCGTTGAATGAAATTGAGAAGGCTGGCGGAACTGCCGTTGCTCCTGAGATGGAGATTCCCAAGATGGGTAAATTCGGTTTATTTCGCGACCCTCAAGGCAATCTGGTCGGCTTATTTATGCCATTTCCGATGTGACATAAAGTTCGGGTGGGCAGGAAGGGCAACCATCCTCGCTTTTTAAGAGAGTTAAAGCTTTAGTCGAACGGATGATTGTTGTTATTCATTAAAAGTTGCTTTGGATGCTTATTAATCGCGAAAATTGACATTACACACTTATTAACACCTTTCCAAATGTAAATAGATACCTTAAAATCACCGTTGTGCATAATAAGCGGAATGGTTTTGTTGTTATTTTGAAGCGCCTGGTCCCATTCCTGTTGCTTTTCCTGGTGGGCAGCATCCTAAGCCCAAACCGCTCTCTGGCACCGGTGCAACTGTCACTGACTGACCTGCCCGATGTATCGTTAGCAAGCGTGAATAGTCTGTTGGTAGTNGCCCCTCACCCGGATGATGAAGCCCTTGGTGCGGGTGGATTGATCCAGTCAGCTCTGGCGCAGGGTATCCAGGTGCATGTAGTGGTGGTTACCAATGGAGATGGTCAGGAGATTGCCCCGGCTGCGTTAGGGATGAATATGATCCCGAACACTTCCGATTTTATTGCTATTGGTAAGCGCCGGCAAATGGAATCATTAGCTGCCTTGCAAAAATTAGGCCTTCCAGCTTCATCTGCCATCTACCTCAGTTACCCCGACCGGGGAACAAAGCCTATGTGGTTAGCCAATTGGAATACCGACTGCCCGTATTATTCTACCTATACAAAAACCACCCGTAGCCCATACCCGCGCACGTATAATCCCAATGCCACCTATTGTGGCTGGGATGTGCTTAAAGACATGCGCTCCATTATTGAATCATACAAACCTGAAATAGTGGTAATTTCCCATCCGGATGACCTGCACCCCGATCACCTGGCGGTGAGTAATTTTACCCGTATGGCGATTGCCCTTGAGAATCAGGTGAACCCATCCTATCTACCTGACCTGCTTGGGTACATAGTGCACTATGCGAATTTTCCTTTACCACTTGGTCACCATCCATCAATACCACTTCTCCCTCCAAATCCACTCTCTGGTCCAGAATATCAATGGGAGCGTCTTGACCTGAGCCTACAACAAGAGGTGACCAAGACCACAGCAGTGGCGGAATACTCCTCCCAAATCCACTTGATGGAGGATTTCCTGGTCAGTTTTGACCGTCCGAACGAACTTTTTATGCAGCTCTCATTGCCAAAACTATTCGCTTTAGCGTATATATCTCTTCCAGCGCCAGTTTCTACGGGTGGGGATGTGAATTACCCAGAGCCAAGCGTTATGACCGAACAACTGGTGAAAATTCCCGGCGCTGACCTGATCGGATGGAGCATTTCGCGTATGGGGGACACACTTAATCTCTCAACACAAACCCTTGCCCCAGCTCCGGAAGGAGTTCAATATAGCATTTACATTAAAACCCCGGATGGTCTCACTCATACCTATACTCTTAGCGACTCCAACGTTCATCGTTCACTCAGTGGATTCACAACCCAGGTAAGCATAACGAGTCTAAACAACCCATCTTTGCTGGCGTTTTCGGCTGAAACCAAGAGGGAAGTCACCCTGGATAGAATCGGATGGGAATTCATCCAGCTGGGCACCTTCCAGACAACTTCACCCACCTCGCTACGATGACTGATCANCTCATGCCAGATGTGCTTATTCGTAACTATCAGGCNTCCGATCAGCCAGCAGTATTCCATATCGCCGCGGACACCGCTTTTTTTGGCGAACCCGTGGAAGCCTTTATGGAAGACCGCAACCTGTTTTGCGATGCTTTTGTGCTTTATTACACCACCCAGGAAGCAATGTATGGATGGGTGGCATTTGGGTCAAATGGTTTGATGGGATACCTGTTAGGGTGTGCGGATACCCCTAAACGGGCAAGGAAATGGGTGCATCACATCCTGTTTCGCCTGATAGGGGGAATAATTGGTGGGCATTATCAGATTGGCAAGCGTACCCTGAGCTATGCTTTCGGCACTTTGGTCGGCTATTTGAGGGGGGAAGTACCGGGAGTGAATCTTGTTGAGTATCCAGCTCACCTGCATATTAATGTGCAGGAAGGTTCGCGTGGATCAGGTGTAGGTGGTCGGCTTCTGGAGGCCTACCTCGAGCAGCTTCGTCTGCAGGGTGTGTGGGGGGTGCACTTGGAGACGACTAACTTGAACCAGGCTGCCTGTCATTTATACGAGAAACTCGGCTTCCGGTTGCTAGGTGTCCATTCAAACCGCTATTGGAGCAAGCGACTGGGACTGTGGGTGGAAAACCGGCGCTATGGGCTGAGGCTATGCTGAAATGATTTCAAACCAAATTACACCGGAACCAGAACCTGTGGCGAATTTAGATTTGTTCAGCGGGAAATGCTTTTTCCTGGATGTGCGTCATGGGTTCTTTTAATTATCTTCCGGTACCCAGCTGGATAGATTGATAGCTTAAATCTAATTGATCAGATATCTCATTCAATGACTGTGGTCGACAGATACCATCATTGCTGGAATATCTAGCATCAATTGGGGTAGGATAATTATTAAATCCTACCTGATGGGTTTGCGCGCCTCCACCAGAATGCGATGGTCGTGTACTTGAAGGGGACCATGTGCGAGGATATCCTGGTGGATGGCGTAGAGTTTGTGGCGGTATTTTTCAACGCTGAAATCAGCTACCTGCCAGGGGATGATCCGTAGATAAAACACTATCGCACCAATATCAACAAACTCTGCGAGGGGGAATTCCTCATCTACATTTTGTAGCTCGAAACCAGCCTCTTTTAATCGCCGGGTAATCAGCTCCTTGGTCCAGTACGAATACTCAAATTGCGGCTGATCCTGTAAGAGCTCATTCAACCGAAAGCAATTCTGCCCGCCTACTTGCTCGGTGAGGAAGACTGCACCCGGCTTCAGCAATCGCATCAACTCAGCCTCAGAATAGGAACCGTGACGGTCAAGAACCAGGTCAAGGCATGCGCTTGGAAGCGGGATGGCTGCATCGGAATAGTCAGAGATGACCTGTACGCCCATTGGTTCCAGGCGCCGCCTGGCGATGGGTATGTTGGGCGGATAGCTCTCCGTTGCCCAGGTAAAAGGTGGGAAGGGAGCAAGGGAGGAAAACAACTCACCGCCGCCGGTGTCAAGGTCGATCATAGATTGGATTCCCTGCATGTGTTGCCGTGCCCGGGCGGGGTAATCCCAGGAAGGTTCATTGGTCTTCCAGCGATCACCAACAAGCGAGAAATCCCACCCGGAAAAGGGCAGGGACTGCGCATCCTCGATTAAGTCATTGAATGGAACCTGATTGGACATTTAGTGCCTCATTCTCGCGGTTTACCGAGGCTGGGTTACCCCAGTAGTAACTGTAGCGGGAAATAATACCATCTTGAGCATTCTGAGCTGAAGTGAGTTCTAGTCTAAGGTGGTGCCTGACAAGCCCGCTAACATCACGGCACACGCGCATATAAACGCGCGTAGATTTTGAAGATCTCATAAATACTCATCAGGTACTTGCGGGTCTCTTCAAATCGAACGACTTCAACAAACAAATCGGGGTCACCATTCGCAAGTGATTGCCACATAGCGGCATTGCCCGGACCACCATTATAAGCAGCCAGGGCAGCATACAAATCTCCACCCAGGTTGTCGCGTTGAGTGGCGAGGTAATCCGTCCCCAGAGTCAGGTTAACATCAGGGCGGAGCAAATCCGACTGGGAATAGCCGGGAGGCCAACCGATTCGCGAGACAATCTCTTCACCAGTGGCCGGCATGATTTGCATCAATCCCATGGCGCCAGCACTCGAATTGATGCTGGCATCAAACAGACTTTCCTGCCGCACCGTGGACCAGATAAATAATGGATCAAAGCCGTACTTCTGAGCCTCTGGGATCACCAGGTCTGGGTAATATGCACCAAAACGGATATGGTTAAAGAGCAAAGGGGCAGTAAGGGTGCCAGCATCGTCTAGACTGGCCAGATCAAGCACCTGGCGGGCAGAAAGGATTGCCTGGCGGTACATGCCCAAATCGGTGAGGAAAACAGCCAGGCGGTAAGAGGTGAGTGGATCAGCTACTGATGATTCGCGCAGGTCACTGAACTCCGCTTCTGCCAGGTCTTCCAAGCCAAGATCCCACAAAGCCTGGCCGCGAATAAAGCGCGGATCACCAGCCATCGGGCCTGGCACAGAAAAATCGGTGGTGGAGGGATAATTAAAGGTCGTGCGCATCCATAATTCAGCCAGCTGTTGCTCTGACTGGCTATCAATCCCAAAGTCAGCCAGCTGGGGAGGAGTGAATGGAGCGCGATCATTCAGCATATCACGCGAGCGCTCGGAGTAATATCCGGTGGGGTCGAGTGGAGCAGCCTGCTGCCAGGTGGCACTTGCAGCGGCATCATCCCCCTGGGCAGCTTGAGATTTTCCCGTCCAGAAGTATGCCCCAGCACGCTCGGCAGGCGTGGAGGCAAGCGCTTGCGCCTGCCAGAATACCTCCTGCGCTGAGGGATAATCTCCCAGACGGTAGTAGCAGACAGCTGCCTGGAACAATGCCCGGTACACATACTCGGTGTTTGGGTACTCTGCTGGAATACGCTGCCAGAGTTGAGCAGCCTCATCCAAGCGACCATCACGCTCAGCTACACGGCCGGCATCGAATAGGAACTCTGCAGCGCGAGGATGCGTGGGGGCAGCCGAAACAAAATCTAGCAAGGTTTGTTCCCCAGCCGTATAATCATCCTGATATGCCCATTGCGTATACGCCTTCTGCTCCCAGGCAGCATCCCACAGCTCATTTGCCGGATCACCTTGAATGATGGTATCCCACATTGAGATTGCTCCGGGTAAATCCTGCTGGTCACGCAAGATCAGCCCCGAGTAGTAGAAGGCAGTGGCTGGATCGGGAGGATTTGTTGCGAGATAGCGTTCGAAAGCAGCCAGGGCAACGTTGTACTGTCCAGCATTGTAATCCACCAATCCACGTTGTAGCTCATCAATCGGATAATCGGCATCGACCAACTCAACCAGACTCAAATAAGAATAATAGGTTTGAGGATAGTTGAAGACCGCATCCAGGTAAGCTGTAGTTGCTTGCTCCGGTTGTCCCTGGGAAATGTACATCTGGCCGAGAGAATAATCCACCTGAGCCTTAATTGCCTCAGAGCTGGTGCGCGAATTAATGTCTTCATATACAACCTGGGCGGTGGCATAATCACCGAGAAGGATATAGGTCTGAGCCACCTTGAGTTCGATGAGAAAGTTGGTGGGCAGGCGGGGCGATTGAACAGCGTTGGTATATGCAGCCAGAGCCCCATTGTAATCTCCAACTGCAACCAAAGCATCGCCGCGACGCTCATTGATGTATGCATCCAGCACACCTGGTCTTGCGGAAAGGTAACTCGCATAGGCGTCTGCTGCCTCAGGGTAACGGTCCAGCAACATATACGTCTCACCCAGGAAGTAATAGGCATCTGCAACATGAGATGATTGAGGGTAATCCTCGATGATTGCACGAAACTCATCCAGAGCATTGGGGTAGACGCCAGTTAGGTAATTAATCCGTCCCTGACCAAGTGTCGCAGAGGAGAGGATTTGAGGGTCGGTTGAGGTGTTGAAAGCAGTATTGTATTCGTTGAAAGCTGCCTGGTAATCACCGTTGAAAAGAGCAACGTCAGCATTGGCAATGCGTACCTCAGGTACCGGTGTGGGGGTGGGTGTACTGGTCGGGGTCACGGTTGGGGACAGAACGGGTGTTGTTGAGGAAGTGGAGGTAGGTGTGGTAGAAGGATCCACCGTAAATTTCATGGGCAAGTTACAGGCAAGGATTGTGAAAACAAGGAGCAAAAAAGGAGGCCACAATTTCTTCATGAAAGGACTATACACGGGAGGGAGAGTGGTGTCAAGGAGAGAACACTGTTTGGCAATATCGATAAAGTCATTTGGTAGGTGAGTTAATAGGTGAACAACTTTTCAATGCCAGGAAAAAATGGAAACTAGAATGGTGNTTAGACACAAGCATCATTTTTTATGGTCCGGAGCTCGGCATGGTAAAAAATACCTAGAACAAAGCATTCAATATTGGGTAATCAGGTAAAAAGAAATTCTAGCTGCAAGGGGAGAGAAATAAATAAAAAAAAAGAAAAACGAAGAGGAACAACTGATTCTTTGAGATGTAGTGGGTAAGGTGTTACATCCCTTCAGCATGCTTCAAAAGTAAAGCCAGCTTTTGGAAAGGGTGCATTATCGAGATTAATTTAAGCGATATAGAAACTCGGCACAAATTAATTACTCACTGAGAATATTCCTCAATCCATAAAATAATAAACGGGCACAAAAAATCGAATTTTACGGCTAACGCCATTATCGTT
>JGI11641J44799_10000532_pt1 | contig 11583 bp, 15 predicted proteins | sample WetSurSiteA1Bulk_FD_44799 | JGI IMG/M metagenome (IMG submission 44799) | reverse complement strand
AGCTGGACATACTCCATGACGCAGTTTACATATTCAGCCATCTGCGGATAGAACAGGACTTCATTGATCACAATAGAGGGGGCGTTGTACGTTGCTGTATCGGTCTTGTTATTGTTTGATGAATCGCTATCGCCGTCGCTTGAATCAACATAGGTTACGGTCAGAGTTGCTCCATCCACCATTTCAAGCGAGTTATCGTTTACTACGAAGACTCCTTCGAGAGTCTTTGTTTTGAGGGAATCAGTTGTATTCAGGTACACACATGAGCCGGTGGCAGTCTCTGTAAGGGTTACCAAATCAAAGTCTCCATTGATCGAGTTTGTTACAGTTACATTTATAGTTTTCCCCGGGGTTGTTCCGCAGTTGTTTCGGTCGACTACTTTTATATGGACGTCCTGATCGGGGCCGTAGAGTTCGACATCCTGCAGGCCGAATTCATCGGTAAAATAGACCCTTCCACCATTGAGTGTGACAAAAACGCTTGCTGTAGTCGTTTTCTGGCTTGCCGGACAAGTACCGTAAATAGGATAATTGTACGTGGCTGTAACCGTCCCGCCGTCGATATCTTCCCACAGGTTGTCATTTGCCTGAACAGGAATTACTTCGATCAATGTGTTCAGGCCGGTAGTATTTCTGAATACACCTGTGTTATTACCGGTTTCGGTCAGGGTAAGGGATTGTGTATCATTTCCGGTAAGATTCACTGTGATTGTTTGTTGTGTATTCGGGTTGTTATTAGCTTCCGGGTGTGTTACTGTCACATAAAGCTTGTCGCTTGTTGCACTGTTATTGGTAAGCAGGAAGCTGTTTGAGGGAAGACCGTTGGCTCGGGTGAACTGGATGTAGGGCTCACAGGGCGCTACAATGTCGGCCTCGTCAGTGGATGTTATATGGTTTGAGTTTGTATAGGAAACATAGATTTTATGGCCTGAGGCTGTTGTAAGCTGGCCGTCATCGTCTATGCTTGTTGCAGTGGTAGTCATAGGTTTATCTAACACATTTGGTGCATTAATGTTGCTGAAAATTCCCGTACTAGCACCTGTTTCCGTCAGGGTAATAACTTCATCATCACCTGTGACCGGATCGGTCACGGTAACGGTCATTGTTTCAACTGCAGAGTGGTTCTGATCGGCGCGCGGGTCTTTAACATAGACATACACTCTATTCCCGATGGTATAGAAACTGACGAAATTCATGGCGCTGTCGGTGAATTCAATGATCGGTGTGCCGTCGGGTTTCACAATATCGCCGAAGGTTATCGGGTCTGCGTCTGAGAGGTAGTTTAAATCCATCATCCAGTCCTTTTGCAGCGGGTCCTGATTAGATGCTCCTGTTGAATAAACAAAAGCTACCGGTGAATTAGGATAAAGAAGCTGGTTCCCGTTGCTGTCTTTGAAGGCTGTCATTGGAACCTGCTCTTCAATCCAATATTCACCTGTGCCGTCATTTGTAGGTATAACCCTGGTGTGAGAAAGTCCCGGAGAGGTAGGGTCAAGAGTCCTGCATGCCTGATTATTATCAGGTGTATTGAATGCAGTAAAGTAATTCACCCTTATCAAAGGGTTTGTCCGGTCGGGGTCTGAAATGACCTGGTTGCTGATATCATCGTAAAGAATATTCAGGCGGTCATAGTTATTTTGCGAATAGCTTCCTTCGAGATCGATCCAGTATTCCTTGTAGCCGTCTGCGTCTATATCCAGCAATATGTTCCAGTGATAGGCATCGAATTCACCGCCGTGTCTGGGATCTCCTACCACCCTCATTCTGAAAAATATGACATCGTCCTGCATGGTTGCAGGATTAGTTGGATCGTATGGTGTGCCCCCGTCATAATAACCAAAATAAGGGGTTGTTTTTGGCCCCGGATTTGTAGTGACAACTCCTGAAGCAAGGTCAATGCCTGCTGGAGAAACGTTAGCCTTCCCGTGTGTAGTATCTCCTCCCGAGCCTTTATCTTCCAGATCACGGATAGCCTGTCCTTTATAGGTATAGTCGGCAATAAATCCCGGGTTCTCGAATTTGTTCCAGTCGATAGCGCAGTTGTTCCATCCGGCATAGACTGGTGAAATGAACGCAAACAAGGCAAACAGCAGGAAAAGAATTTGAAAGAGCAATGTGTTCCTGGATTTTTTCTGAACACTCTTTAAACACATATTATTCCTCCATATGTTAGATTTATTTTCATAATAAATGTCTTTTAAGACGAATTTTACCCAAGCCCATTTTATTTTTAAATATATTATTCTAAAAATTAGCAAATCTCATACCACTAAGCTCATTATTTCAGAATGATCCGGAAAGTCTGCAAAAAAGAAGCTAAAAAATGCCCGAGGCTCACAGGGTTCTCTGGCGGAAGTGCTGAAAATATTGAATGATAACAACATATTAGAACATAGCTTTTCGGGTAATTCGCAGAATTATAACTTATGTGGGCAGGGGAATTACCGGCTTTCTTGTTTTCAGTTGAGAAAGTTATGATATTTTAGTTGCGGCATTTTACATATAGCTTTACACAATAATATGTATCGAGTGACATTTTTTGTCACCATTTCGCCAGGGGTTTTGTTGTCTTTCAATCCATTGTTAACGGGTATGCGTGCATGAAAAGTAATGTATTATCTGCCGGATTCATTCTCATCTGCATTTCTCTTCTGATATACTGTATAAGCATAAAGGAGGATGAATGATGTTTAAACCCGGGATTAGAACTGCATTCCTGTTCTGGACGTTTACCGTCAGCTTACTGATATTTAGTACGGATAGTTCTGCGCAAAGCCATAATTTTCTCTGGAAGGTCAAGTCAGAAACAAATACCGTCTATATCCTCGGCTCGCTCCATTTTATGAAAAAGGAGGCATATCCTCTCGACAGGAGGATCGAAGATGCGTTTCACGCTTCCGATGTTCTGGTGGTGGAAGCGAATATCAACGATATTGCAAGAATTGATATACAGAAACTGATAGATACTGCATTTTATGCCGGAGATGAGACCCTTGAAACTCACGTGTCTGCAGAGACGTATGCTCTGGTGAAAAAAGAATATGAAAAACTCGGCATCCCGCTCTTGCTCGTCACCAGACAAAAACCGTGGTTCCTTGCACTGACTATCACATCGTTTGAACTGACGAAGCTCGGTTTCGACCCGAATTACGGCATCGAGATGCATTTCACCTCGAAAGCATCGGGAAAGAAAAAGATCGAGGAACTCGAAAGTTTTGAGTATCAGATTAACCTCCTCTCAGGTTTTTCCGATCACGAGCAGGAGATGTTTCTGTTATCTGCGCTGAAGGATGTCCAATCCTTTGAAACTGAAGCAGACAAACTTCTCAATGCATGGAAAACCGGTGATACGAAACGTCTTGAGTCAATTGCAATGAAAAACATTTCTGATGACGGACGACTGTCTTCCGTATACGAAAAGCTCATTTATCAGAGAAACAGGAATATGACCTCGAAAATTGAAGCCTTTTTGAAAAAGAAGGAGACCTGTTTTGTTATTGTCGGAGCCGGGCATCTTGTCGGAGACAAGGGGATTATCGGATTGCTGAAGAGCAAAGGGTATACCATAGAACAGATTTAACCGTGCAAGGAGGAGCATAATTTCTTTCCTTATTATCGACGGATATAACCTTATAGGCATCTCTCACAAGGATCTGAAAAAACAGAGAGACGCCCTCATTGATGAACTCATCGAATACCGGAGAAGGACAGGACATGATATCACAGTCGTATTTGACGGATGGAAAACAGGGACAGGGCAGGAGCACCAATCGGTTGTTGGCGGGGTGAAGGTTATTTATTCACGCATTGGCGACAAGGCCGATACGGTTATTAAACGTATCCTCACATTACATCGGCGGGAATGGATTGTGGTTACTTCAGACAGGGATATTGCCGATCATGCATGGTCCGTGGATTCCATTCCTATCTCTTCAGACAGCTTCCTCAGCGCCTTCCGGCGATATAGTCTGTCGGTTCCTGAGGAGGGAGAAGATCAGGATAACGATCTCAGCATACGTCGAAAGGGGAATCCAAGGCAGCTTTCCAGGAAGGAAAAGGCTGTCAGAAGGGCCTTGCAAAAGCTCTAATGGGATGGACAGCAGCGAAGCTCCTCCGGCAGAGGCCGGCAGATACGGTAACAATACTCTTTCTCGCCTTTCTCGCGACAATAACCATATTTTTTTACCAGGCTGTTCCAAAGGCGCCAATCCTTATAACGTTCTACTTGTTATTTATCATAGTCCAGCTTTTTCTCATCCGTATAAAAGATAAAGGGAAACTTATCGGTTTCATCTATGACCTTGTTTTTCCGACCATCTGCGTACTCATCATCTTCGACAGCCTCGAGTGGGTTGTTCACTATGTGAATCCCCGGGACATAGACCCCTCGCTGATAAGGATCGATTACCTGATTTTCGGTAACCATCCTACCATAATGCTTGAAAGGTTTCTGAACCCGTTTGTTACCGATATTCTTCAGATAGCATATTCCACCTACTATTTCATTCCTGTGAGCTATGGGGCGATTCTCTTGCTGAATAATCAGCGCAAAGCGTTTAATATATCTTTATTCATGATTCTTTTCTGTTTCTATCTTTCATACCTCGGCTATATCATCTTCCCCGCGCTGGGACCAAGGTTTTATCTCTCTCATCTCCAGACAACCGAACTGCAGGGGTTCCTTGTTGCGGAGCCTCTTATGAACCTTCTGAACAGACTTGAAGGGATAAAGAGAGACGCTTTCCCGAGCGGTCATACTGCGATAACGTTGACTGTATTGTATCTTTCTTTTCAATTTAGACGAAAACTCTTCTGGATATACCTGCCGGTCGTGACTGCTCTTATATTTGCGGCGGTCTACTGCAGATACCATTACGTTATAGATATCATGGCAGGCGTTGTATTGACGATTCTTACTATCGTAAGCGGACAATGGTACTATAGATGGTGGGAAGGAAGGCATGGCCCGAAATACCTGTGAAAGGATACCTCAATGAATAAATTCTTCTTCGTCTGCCTCATCTTGGGTTTGATTACCCTCTCCTTTTTCTCGGAAGATGCGCTCTCATCAGGCATTGAAGAACGACCCCCTGTTGTTGTTACCACTGCCCCTGCATCAGGGGCCAAAGATGTCGATCCTTCCATTTCTGAGATTCGGGTAACCTTTAGCAAAGAGATGATGGACAAAAGCTGGTCCTGGGTGCAGATAGCGCCTGAAAACTTCCCCAGGATAACCGGTGGGCCGCGTTATCTGGAGGATAAGAAAACCTGTGTTCTCGATGTGCGACTTGAGTCTGGCAAAACGTATATCATCTGGTTGAACACACAGAAATTCGGCAATTTCAAAGATACATCCGGTCGCTCCGCACAGCCTTATCTGCTCATGTTCGATACGAGTAAATAAACCATTGTCTACTTCCCCTGGCAGAGCTATACACTTTTTTTCATCCTGAACTTATTTCTCTACGAGTCGCAGACAGGGTGTCTCTTCTGCCTAAATGTGAGATTTCGAAACAAGTTATGAATGACATATTTATGCGAAAGACTGTTTTCAAGAGGTCTTTCCGAAATAATACAAACTGGCTTGTTTATGATACTATATTCATAATGGTTCACAACTTTTATAAAGCAGTCTTTTGTATTTCTATACTCTGCCTCTGCATGTCTGCTGCTTCTGTTTTTGCATCCGACTGTGAGATTGTCAAGTCACGATTGTTCGAGAGGAAACAGGATGCGATCGTGACAGACTGGCATGTAGGGGTTGCTTATAGAAAACTGGTAACAGAAACGTATCCGTGTGCCGACATTACTTTCAAAAATATTCACTGGCAGGCTTTGAAATCCAAAGACATTGAGGTTACTGCGACTTTTGCAGATCAAAGCACAAAAGCAAAAAAGCTGGAATGCGAANATAAGCTTCTTGAACCCAATGAGGAATTTTCCTGCTCGGTATGTTTCGACCCCGGTTCCCCGATCGCAGGGCTGGAATGCAGATTTAAATAGGAATCCGGTCATGCCCTCCATAAGGTTCCTGATCGATGGCAAAAAAGTAAGAACCGGAGAGAACGGGACCATCCTTGAGACGGCGCTTGGTGCAGGCATCCCAATAGCACATATTTGCCAGGGAAACGGCAGGTGTTCCACATGCCGTATCCAGGTAGTTGAAGGACTTGAACATATATCCCCCAGAACGCAGGCAGAACAGGCAATTGCAGATCACATGTCATTTGCACCTGACATACGCCTGGCATGTCAAACCAGGGTCAACGGGAATATAAAAGTCCGCAGACTTGTTTTTGACGATGACGATATTGAGATGACCAGTCTGTTGATTCAGGAACTGGGAGCGAATCCAGCCGGCATAGAAAAAGAGGTTCTGATCCTCTTTGCCGATATAAGGGGGTTCACTGCATTGACAGAAAGACTGTTAGCATACGATGTCGTCCATATTCTCAACCGGTACTTCCGCCTGATGAATAAGGTGATAACGAAACATGGCGGTCAGATAAATTCGTATCTTGGCGACGGGTTCATGGCGCTTTTTGAAGTAAAAAATACAGAAGAGGATGTTCTTCAGGGTGTCCGTGCAAGCCTGGAAATGCTGGACGTAGTCCATTCACGAATCAGGCCGTACGTGAAGAGTTTATTCAACAGGGGGTTCAGAACCGGTATCGGCCTACATTATGGTCTTGTTGTTGCAGGAACAATCGGTACGCGTGAAAATGCAAGGCAGACGATTATCGGAGATGCGGTGAATTTTACACAACGCATCGAAGCGAGCAATAAAAAGCTGGGAACCGAATTCCTTATTTCTCAGGATATTTATACTATCGTCCACAAACATATACGGGTAAACGGCCCCTTTATGATCAATATCACCGGAAAAGCCGGCCCGCATACCCTTTATGAAGTTGCCGGTTTGCTATAGCCCATAGTATCACTAATAAATTCTCCGTAAAAATATTTCTGAAGAAAACAAAGAAGCCCGACTTCGTAATTCCAATTTTTTTGTCCATATCTTCTGCACTATTTACTGAGAATCGGTAAGGATCAACAGGGAATCCATGAGGAAGGCTGCCATGTATATGGATATATTGTCCGAAACTATGCATGCCGGGACTTGGAAAAGTATTGACTTCCTGATAAAATTTTTAAATTTTTTTTTGGTCTCTTCATTATTTAGTAGAAAAGAATTTCATTCATTGATATAATCGAAACATTAACGATATTAACAAGGAGGGAGTATATTTATGACAAAGGCTGATCTTATCGACAAAATGGCAAAGGATGCGGGTATTTCGAAGGCTGCTGCAGGCAAGGCACTTGATTCCATACTTGACGGAGTCGTCAAGACGGTCAAGAAGGGCGGAAAAGTTGCTCTCGTCGGGTTCGGAACTTTTTCATCGGGGAAAAGGAAGGCAAGGACCGGGAGAAATCCTCAGACTGGAGCAACAATCAAAATACCTGCCAGAAAAGTCCCTAAATTCTCAGCTGGCAAGGGTTTCAAAGACGCCGTAAAATAGTCACCGTTCTCAGGAAATCAAAACAACAGGGGACGCGGTTACCGTGTCCCCTTATTTTTTCTCATAACACTTCAGAAGATTTTTCTGTGCCATTGCATCTGCTTTGCCGGCCAATAGCCTCACGGTTTACTTGATCATTTCCCTGTTCAGGTGTATGCTTACCAATAAAGGATTACCATGGTCGCTTTCTTTTTTTATTTCACCATTGCAGCAACCGTACTGGCTGTCATCTTCAGCATCGTGTATTGGATACAGGAGAAAAAGAAAGGACGTCGTTGAGGCACTCCGCACCGGGCAATCGCCGGTATGTTCAAGTGGAACAAAATAACTAATTGCTATATAATGATTTTGCTTAATTCAAGGCTATGAATATCCAGGAATTGATAGGCGGATGTATAGAGATCGAGCAGGCTGCGGCACATGTCTATAGCAATTTCATGCAGCTGTTTCCTGAAGAAAGGGTATTCTGGGAAGACCTTGTCAATGATGAAATAAGCCATACCACCTTTCTCATCGAGGCAAACAGGGTCGGGATGTTTGATGACGTGCAGAGAGAGGAAATGCTATTGTCGGGTCAAATTGTTTTCAACACCGTTGCATTCACCCGGAATGTGAAAAACATGATTATGTACGGTCCTGTTTCCCTTGAGGATGCCTTAAAGATAGCGCTGAAACTTGAGGAGACAATGGTCGAAATCTTTACAAACCAGCTCATAACCAACCTGTCACACTATCAGAGTCAATCTGCTCTCGACCAGATGCTGAACGCGGAAAGATCCCATGTGGACAAGATAAGAAAAAGAATGATAGATGCAGGGTTCCTCAAATTAGCATAGCCCTGTTCACACTTCAGGAAACTTGAGAGACGAAGACCGGTAAATGTCTGATATAATAATCGTAATAATATTATTGAGTTCGAGAGGAATGTATGAGCGATAATCAAAATATGCCGCTGAAAATTTTCCATGCCTTTGAGGATTTGTATTTTGAAAAGGGCAAGGGAAGGATATTCGATGATGTTTTCACAAGATATTTTGCTTCATTAGAGTTTGACCGGCACATGGATCTCTACGATGTGCTGGTGCTCATCAGCAAAAAGCATCCCGAACAATTCGAGGAAATGGTAAAAGAACTCAAGGCACAGTCAATCATCAGCGAGTGATCTCTTTCCCTCCCGGAGGCTGCATAAAAAGAATATCCCTGTTTGCTGAGTGACTGCCCTGATGTTTCGTATGTCGTTAGATGATCTCGTATTTCAGCGGTCGGATTCCGAAATTGACTGCCCTCGAATAATCATGCATGTAGATATCGAAATTTTCGCATCCGTAGCGGTCATGCATTCTGTCCTGAACCTCGTAGATTTTCCCGTTTACCTTTATTTTCGTTCCGAACGGCAGGCAATTGTTCGCAATAATCCCTTCCTGTACTTTCTGATTACTGGCGGTTATCGTGGGGCTGCTGTCGGTTTGAGCGCCATCTGCAGTATATGCTGTGAACATCCCTTTCAGTGTCTTCTTTTCCCGGATGAAATCTGCGGATGCCGTGCCGGTAGCCCGTATGTGCACAAGGCTGATAATGACAAGTGCAACGGCCACATACATAAAGATTAAGCCTATATTTCCTTTTATTTTCATTTCAGATAATTATTTAAAAGATATTGGCGAGAATATCCCGGAAGTTATGTCACAAAATTTTAATACTATAACAAAATGCAGATAAAAATGTCAATATGCTGGCAATTGCTGGCAATAAGTTATCAAGGCAAGAAATGAATGAAAAGAGTGCAGGCCTGAAATTTTTTTTCAGGACCGGCACTCTTTTCATCGAGCGGTATTTTAGAGTTTCTCTCCATTACAGGGATTTTGAATTGTCGCAGAATCTGCAGCAGTAGTCTGATAAAAACCGGCAGAACCTTCTGCGCATGAAATGAACGGAGTATTACATCCTGTAATTGCGAGTTGTATTTCATTTAATGTGCTGTCGAGACTCCTTATCGCACTCATGTTGAAATAACACGTCAGATCAACATGCCCATCAGGAAGGCCAATGCCGTCAAATGCATCTGGGTTGTAGCTTCCGACATCTGATTTTGTGCAATACGCGTGACTGCCCGTTTGGCCAATTTTTGCAATTGAGAATTTGAGTTGCCCGACATCGACTGTAGTAACATCAAAATTTGCTGACCCCCAGACAACCACCGGGATTGTTCCTGATCTGCAGAAGCCCATGATGTTTGGAGTAATGCCGGGTAGGATATTGATATGGATTTCAGGGGCTGCCGCATAGCCATACGCCATTATTTCCCCAACAGCATATTTATCATCACCGCCTGTTGCAAAGATACGAAGGTATCTTGCTTCAACCGGGGTGAAATCGATTCCAGAAACATATTCGGGGTCGCCGGCTATGGTGCTGAGGGTTTCCATACCCCAACGGATTTCACCATACTGCCGATTCACTTTCATCAAGGGTATCCAGTCTGTATTATTCCCTGAGCCTTCGATTGTGTAGTCGTCATTATTGTCAACACTGAGGACAATATCCTCTATGATGTATTTTCTGCCCAGATCGACGGTAAAGATAGGGTCTTTACCGGTCCAACTCACACAAGGTGAACCTGTGTAGACACTTCCTTCCGCAGGCAAATTGCCGTCAATCAGCTTGTTAAGAAGAGTTCCGCTTACGCTTACAGGTGCGATGACCTCACCATAGGCTGCAAAACTTCCTGTCAGGATAATTGCTGCCATAACCAATAGTGCTGCGAACATTCTTTTCATTTTCTTTCTCCTTTCAAAGAAATGTCGTATTGTTTGTACGAATTGCTTTCACTCTTCCTTCCTGAAAGAAAGGAATAAAGCAACGGCCATTTACAGAGAAATTTACCTTCGAAGGGTATTGAGCAGATGCATTTGTTGGAATTGTTTTCCAAACATTCGAGGAACACTTCCAATCCGATGTCTGCTGTACGGCATCGGCTATGGGATTGTTTGGCCTGAATCTCCGATCCCGTATTTTTCTTTGAAAAATCTGTTCCCATGATCATATTTTGTTCGAGCTTTTTGCTGTACGCAATACGACGAAAGTATGATTTCAGGGGTGTTGCGTGAAAATACTACGAAAGTATGAGACTATGATTTGCAAATGCGGCATATGGCGAAAAGAAAAAAGATATTTGCCTGTTTCAGAATCATTTTACTAAGACTGAAAGATTTTTTTGGCATTCTATGAGTAAAATACTTGTGAGAATATTAATGATGACCGATCAAAAAAACCGCAGAATACTCCGTGAGCAAACAACTGTTGAAGCGATGATTGACCTCTCCTGTCATGGTCAGCACGGCACTCGTGGTGATCTATGCGCTGAGTGCAGGGAACTGAAGGAATATGCCCGCAAGCGCTTGGAGAGATGTCCCCTCAGGGAGAAGAAGACGACCTGTGCCAATTGCCGGGTACACTGCTATAAGCCTGATATGCGGGATAAGATAAAGCAGGTGATGCGCTATGCCGGGCCGCGTATAGCATACCGCCATCCGGTGCTTGCGCTTTTCCATTTTATAGATGGATTTCGAAAACCGCCGGAGAAAAAGAAAGCAGGGAGATGAAGTTGTTAAGAAGTGAGCAAAAAAAGAGCTATTATTGAGAAATCTCCCCTTGCCCCTCTTTGCCAAAGAGGGGGACTGTTCCTCCCTTTGGTAAAGGGAGGAACAGGAGGGATTTTATTGTCAATGTTTTTATACATACTGCCGTATTAATTAATATTCCGTCGTTTCAGAATAATCATTCCGGTAATCGCAACAAGGAACATCAGGGCGCTTATCGCCTGGGAGACGGAGATATCTGCTACCAGGAATCCCCTTGCAATGTCACCTCTGAAGAATTCAACGGAAAATCTCAGAATGGAATAGAGAAGAAGGTACGTCATAAAAAGCTGCCCGTTAAACGATTTATGTCTCCTCAAAACAATAAGGATGAGGAAATTGACCAACTCTCCTGCCGATTCGTAAAGTTGTGTCGGATGCAGGAGTAAATTCGTCGGCGCGAGGCAGTCAGGATCGGTGAA
>JGI11641J44799_10000531_pt1 | contig 11584 bp, 9 predicted proteins | sample WetSurSiteA1Bulk_FD_44799 | JGI IMG/M metagenome (IMG submission 44799) | reverse complement strand
AATGGGTATGGGTGAGCAGGATAATTCAGCGGTCCTTGGAGTTTTGGAAATTCTAGCAAATTCGACATTACTAGATTAAATTATTCACAAAGGATCATTTCTCATAGATTTTTATGGAATTCAAATATATCCATAACCCTGAGATTGTATGAGCGCCTGAGCAATACTATTATGGTCAAATAATGCCTTGATAATAATATTAATCTCTATATCTGCAACCAAACCATCAAGAATGCGTATACAGGATCAGATAACCATACAGGAGCGATGCATTGAATACCATGGAGCCTGAAGTTCTCGACCAGGTCCAAAAAGGCAATCACGAAGCATTCACCCAGCTGGTTGAGACATACCAGAGACCCGTGTTTAATCTGTGTTATCGTATGTTAGGTGATGCCAATGAAGCAGAGGATGCCTCGCAGGAGACATTTCTTAGAGTATATAAGAATATAAAAAATTATGATCACAAACGTCCATTTTCCACTTGGCTGCTTTCCATTGCAGCCCATCATTGCATCGACCAATTAAGGAAGCGACGAATGGTTGTTATCTCCATGGATGCGCTTCCATATATCGACCCACCCGACAATTCTCCTGGACCGGAAACTTCTTTTCACATGCTTGAAGACCAGAGAAGGGTCGAGAATTTACTTAAATCCCTGAATCCTCACGACCGTGCGGCAGTGATCATGTATTACTGGTATGATTTTTCGTACGAAGAGATTGCACAAAGCCTTTCCATCACAGTCTCCGCAGTTAAGAGCAGGTTACACAGAGCCCGTCTTACCCTGGCCGAGACATTGCAAAAACAAGCAGCAAATAATATGTCCACTGAAAGGAAAATTCATGAATCACCAGCCTTTTAGAGATTGGTTACTCTCCGAGGAAAAATTATCTGCTGATCAGACGTTAGCACTGCAGGAACACCTGCAATCTTGCGAATTCTGCAGGCAAACCGAAATTTCCTGGTTGGAGGTGGAATCAACCTTCCATAAAATACCTCAGGCGCAACCACCACCAGGTTTTACCAACCGCTGGCAGGCACATCTGAGCGAATACCTGGAGCATAAACGCAAGCGTCGAAGCTGGATCATAATTGGTTTGAATGCAGCGATCGTCATTGTTTTACTTGGTCTGCTAACAAGCCAGATATGGTCACTCATACAGGCCCCTGGTCCATTTATTGTGTCATGGTTCACGCGTTTATTCACCATGGTTACAATATATTACACACTTGAAGATCTATTACTTCCATTTTCATGGAGTATTCCATTCCTTGCCTATGTGGGATTATTCTTCCTTGTTGGGATCATTAGCTTCATAAGTGTGCTTTGGTTAGCAACCTATCGAAAACTTAGTTTTGCACGGAGGATATTATGAAAAGCTCTGGATTGAAAATAATAACGGCAATTTTTCTGACTGTGTTTGTGTTAGGTTTCCTACCAATAACGGCTTACGCAGCCTCCCCAAACGCTGTAGTTATTGGGAATAACTATACACTTGAAAGTGGTGAGACATTAAACGACGACCTCTTAATATTTGGGGGCAACGTTTACTTAATGAATGGTTCCACTGTTAATGGAAATATCGTCCTCTTCGGGGGTAGTATAGACGCTGCAGGTACNGTAAATGGTGAGATTGTAGTCTTCGGTGGAACCGTAAACCTGGCAGATACTTTTGTCTTACATGGAGATTTGATCACCGCCGGAACATCGGTTAATCGTAATCCAACTGCTCAAATTTTCGGTCAAACGATATCCGGTGAAGACAATCCTTCCATCATTCTTCCGAGTGGATTTCACCTGCCCGAATTCACCAGCAATTTCAATCCACTCTTTCGTGTCGGTGGTTTTTTCGTGCGTCTATTTCTCTGGGCATTAGTCGCCATGATCGTGGCGATGTTCGTCCCCAACCACCTCAATCGCACCTCTCAGACTGGCTTAACTCAGCCATTCATCTCAGGAGGTCTGGGTTGTTTAACCGTGATCATCGCTCCCCTCGTCCTGATCTTCATGGCAATCACAATCTGCCTTATGCCAGTTGCTTTTATCGGGGCATTGCTTCTGATTATCTCTTGGGCATTTGGTCTGGTTGCAATGGGCCTTGAAGTCGGCAAGCGTATCAGTGGGATGTTCAAGCAGGATTGGCATCCCGCTATCACTGCAGGATTGGGAACCCTTGTGTTAATGGTGGTCCTTAACGGGTTGGAAACCTTCATCCCCTGCATTGGCTGGATACCTAAATTCCTTGTAGGTTTAGTTGGCTTGGGGGCTGTCTTATTGACCCAATTCGGCAGGAAGCTTTATGCCCCCAATGCAAGCCTTCCTGAGGAGACCCCTGAGGACACATTACCTGCAGAAACTCAATGAGTCAGAATTCTTAATGTTCACCCCCTTATAAATCGGAAATCAGCAACAAGAGCTATGGCAAACTACTGCCATAGCTCTTAGTGTAAAGTAATAGTTAAGATTGCCCCGAGAACGATCCCAAATTGACCAAGGTGATATGTCACCATCGTCTTCAAACGACCATGGGAAATTGGGGCAACAAAACGATTCCAGGCTAGCACTGAATCTGACGTATAAAACAATATCGCTCCCATGCTAACGGACAAAGCAGCGAATACTGGCCAACCAGGTCGGGTCCAGGTCATTAACGCTGAATAAACCATCAGGCTGATTGCCACTGCGTAAATAAAGACCGGGATTTTTAGACGTGCTAAATCCTTTTTCATTAGCCCAGCAACTAATCGAGGATAAAGCCAACCGATATAGATTCCTACCACAACAATCAGAATTATCCCCCATAAGTTGAAGTAAGGTGCCTGATTGTTAAATCCAACCACATAACAGATTTGACCCAATAGAAATGCCAATAACCCAAATATGAACATGTCGCGTTGGAGCATCAGAAAAACATCACCTGCTAAACAAAATATCACCCCCAGTGTGAACCATAACATCGGACCTCCCAATCCGACACTAGACCACATCCACCATAACAGTGCCACCATGGTTCCTGGTTTGGTCACATATTCCAATATTTTCAGGTTCCTGTCTGATGCAATCCAGCATAGAACAGCCAGAATTACCGCCAACACAAAAGGAAAATAAGTCATTTAATTTCTCCAAAATCATGTATTGAACATTTGCTTTACTAGCTTTTCATCATCACGCCAATTTTTTCGTACTTTCACATATAGCTGGAGGAAAACCTTCTTTCCACTCATGGCTTCTATTTCTTTCCTTGAAGCTGTCCCAATTTTCTTCAACATTTGCCCATTTTGTCCAATCACGATACCTTTATGCGATTCCCTCTCCACAAAAATCGTCGCCTCGATATATACCCCCTGATCATTTCGTTCGGTGAACTCATCTATCCGAACCACAATCCCGTGAGGAACCTCGTATCGCAGATTATTTAAACAAGCTTCACGAATTAAGTCTGCGGTGATATCGCGCTCGAATAGATCGGTAACCTGCTCTTCTGGGTAAAATGGTTCGCCAGGTGGTAAATGGGTAACAATTTTTTCGAGCAGCGCATCCCTGTTATCTCCTCGTGTTGCAGAGATCAATACGATCTGATCAGTCGGGAGTAGTTTTTGATAGGCTGCCTGTATATCAGAAATTTGATTGTCTTTCGCCAGGTCAATTTTGTTCATCACTAATAAAATCAATTCAAGGCGGACCATTGATTTTAGCATGGCACCCAATAGTCTGTCCTCATCAGATGGCATCTGACTTCCATCAACCATCAACANCACCAGGTCACAGTGTTCCATTGCAGATCGTGCTTCAATGTTCATGTTCTCCCCAAGCTTGCTCCGTGGTTGGTGTACACCCGGTGTATCGATCAGAATGAGTTGATACTCCTGCGTCGTTAGGATGCCTTCCTGCCTCCTTCGGGTTGTTTGAGGCCGGGGAGACACTGCTGCCACCTTCTGCCCTATGAGCGCATTGATAAGAGTCGATTTACCAACATTCGGTTTCCCCATCACGGCTACAAAACCTACTTTATACAAATCTGCACCTCTTTCCATAAGTAAATTTTATCAGGATAAGCTTGGCTTGTGCAATTGAAAATCACAGAACTCAAGGTTAAATTCATCTTCCCCTAATCCGCCTTATCTTGACCAATAACAATCTCATGATATAATGAGCGTTTGCATGTCCGTCCTGTGATACTAGTGATAGAAAATGGATAATCTTAAAGGGATATAACAACTCGAAGCGTGGTGCTTAAATATTCATCACGCCTTATTTGTTTTTCTCCAAAGATAGCTTTATATAAACGTTTTTCCAGGAGAGTTATATGGCATCGAATCTGCCTAGCAAGTCCTACGCTCGAATTACAATCGACCTCAAGCTACCGGACTTGATCGAAGTTCAGCTTGAATCCTTCCAGCGCTTGAAATCCGAAGGTCTTGCTGATCTATTCCATGAAATATCCCCTATTGAATCGTATAACAAAGGGATGAAATTATACTTCCCCTCCAGAACTCAGGAATCCAGTGAATGGAAACTAAGCTACTGGTTTGGAGATCCGAAACACTCGCTTGAGGAATGTGTCGAGCGAGATTTAACCTANGCAAGCCCTCTTTATGTTTCAGTNTTGCTTGCTGGGCCAGAGGTTCCACAGCCCATTAAGCAGGATATCTTTTTAGGTGATTTCCCTGAAATGACCGAGAAAGGTACATTCATCGTAAATGGTACCGAACGTGTCGTGGTTTCGCAATTGATCCGTTCTCCTGGGGTGTACTTTGAAGCCCCGATAGACCGTGCCACAGGCAGATCATTGGCGATTGCGAAACTCATTCCCGATCGTGGCGCCTGGATGGAGTTCGAAACGCGTAAAAGTGATTATCTTACGTTACGGTTTAACCGCAAGCGCACTGTTCCCATCACCATTTTCCTCCGTGCCCTTGCCGCCGTCAATGATGGATTATCAGATTCACCTCTGAATACTGGCACAAATGATGAATTGATCGCATTATTTGAAGATGTAGACAACAATCCTGATCGCATGTTCATCGCCTCATCCTTCCAACAGGAACCTCAATGGGATACAACTCATAATCAGACCATTGCTGAGGCAGCATTATTGGAATTTTTCAAGCGTATGCGACCTGGCGATCCAGCCACCCTTGAAAATGCACGTGGCTTCCTCCAGGAACAGCTTTTCGATCAACGCCATTATGACCTCGAGCGCGTGGGTCGCTATAAACTTAACCAAAAACTCGAGCTGCATGAACGAGTCCCTATCACTCACCGTATGATCACCAAATGGGATATTGTGCGCCTGGTACGCCGTATGATCATGATCAATAATGGCACACAGGCACCCGATGATATTGACCATTTGGGAAACCGACGTGCTAAGACCGTGGGTGAGTTAATCCAGAACAAGCTTCGCATTGGTCTGCGTCGTATGGAACGTGTGATCAAAGAACGTATGTCTATCCGTGACCAGGATCAGCTTACCCCAATCACCTTGATCAATATTCGTCCTGTGGTTGCTGCATTGCGTGAATTCTTCGGTTCAAGCCAGTTGTCCCAATTCATGGATCAGACCAATCCACTGGCTGAGCTACGTCACAAGCGTACTTTATCTGCTCTCGGTCCGGGTGGATTGCGTCGTGAGCGCGCTGGCTTTGATGTCCGCGATGTACATCACTCACATTATGGTCGAATTTGCCCCATCGAAACTCCCGAAGGACCAAACATTGGTCTCATCGGACGTCTCGCCTCATTTGCACGGGTCAATGAGTATGGATTTATTGAGACACCGTACAGGCGAGTTCGAAAAGTCTTGTCACCAACCGATGAGCGTATGGTTGGTCGTTCATTACGCGAAGATGTGAAAAACCCTGATACTGGTAAGGTTATTGCCAAGTCAGGTGATCGTGTGACACTGGATTTGACCGAAAAAATTAAAAAGCTTAAGGTTAAAGAAATCCTGGTAACACCATTTGTTACCGATGAAACGGAGTATCTCTCTGCAGACGTAGAAGATCGTTTTGTCATTGCTCAAGCAAATACTCCTCTAAATGAGTATGATGAGTTCATCCGTACCAGTATCTCATCCCGNCACTATTCTGATTTTATCTTTGCCACCAACGACAATATTGATTATATGGACGTCGCTCCCCACCAGATCGTTGGGATCAGTGCTGCTCTCATCCCATTCCTCGAGCATGATGACGCCAATCGTGCATTGATGGGTTCGAACATGCAAGCTCAGGCTGTTCCATTGCTAAATCCAGACATTCCTGCCGTCTCAACCGGAATGGAATATCATGCCGCAATGGACTCTGGTCAGGTGGTTATTGCTGAAGAAGATGGTGAAGTCACCTCTGTGACCGGTAGCAAGATTGTCATTCATAATCCAAAGGACGACCATACTTACCAGCTACGCAAATATCAACGCTCCAACCAGAGCACATGTATCGACCAACGTCCAGCAGTTGTCAAAGGACAGCGTATTCATAAAGGCGAAGTCATCGCAGACTCTTCCTCCACTGAGAATGGTGAGCTCGCTTTGGGTCAAAATGTGGTTGTGGCTTTCTTATCATGGGAAGGAGCTAACTTCGAAGATGCAATTGTGATCTCTGAGCGTCTTGTCCAGGAAGATCGCTTCACCTCGGTGCACATTGAAAAGTATGAAGTTGAGTCTCGTGACACTCGTTTAGGACCCGAAGAAATAACTCGGGATATTCCTAACGTCGGTGAGGAGGCTATCAAGGACCTGGATGAGACTGGCATCATTCGAATTGGTGCAGAAGTAGGTCCAAACGATATTCTCGTCGGTAAAATCTCTCCTAAAGGTGAAAAAGAGCTCACACCTGAGGAACGACTTTTACGCGCAATCTTTGGTGAGAAATCTCGTGACGTAAAAGATACCTCCCTGCGAATGCCTCATGGAGAGCGTGGTAAAGTGGTGGATGTAAAAGTATTCACCCGTGAAGATAACACGGATCTGGCGGCCGGTGTGGATACAATGGTAAGAGTTTCTGTGGCACAGCGCCGTAAGATTACTGCCGGAGACAAGATGGCTGGGCGTCATGGAAATAAAGGCGTCGTCTCACGTGTAGTAGCAGAAGAAGATATGCCCTTCCTTGAAGATGGTACTCCAGTGGATATCATTCTTAACCCGACGGGTGTCCCAGGTCGTATGAATCTTGGTCAAGTACTTGAAACCCATTTGGGTTGGGCTGCCAGCCGCTTGGGCTTCCGCGCAATCACTCCTGTATTTGATGGAGCGACCGAGGTTGAAATTGATGCTGAGCTTGCGCGCGCCTGGTTAATTGATGAAGCATGGAAGGAAGCAGGGCTGAAAGCATGGGAACAGCTGAACCAAACGGAACATGACCCCACTCAGTACGAAGATGATAATGAGGTACGTAATCTTTATCTGGAAGATTGGTTAGGTGAGTTGGGATACGATGCTTCTTTGTTCAAATCAGATTACTTCTATGCCCGCCGGTCAGTATTGCGAGAATGGCTTCGTGTTTATGGCTATAATCCCGACATGGTGATCTCATCCGAGGGAATTGCAGTCGATGTCCATCAGCAGGAAAAGATGGATGCCTATTCCAAAGCAACCTGCCTCCGTCATTGGCTGGGGCAACAGGGTGAAAACGTATCCAAGATTGAAGATGCAGATATTCCGGGCGAAGCAGAAAAATATACATTAAAAACTGGGATTCCTATTCCAATCCTTGGAAAACAAGTTGTGCGTGATGGAAAAACCGGAATCAAATATGATCGACCTGTTACGGTTGGTGTTATGACCATGCTCAAGCTGCACCATCTGGTAGAAGATAAAGTCCATGCACGCTCGACCGGTCCGTATAGCCTGGTATCGCAGCAGCCTCTGGGAGGTAAAGCTCAATTCGGTGGACAGCGTTTTGGTGAGATGGAAGTATGGGCATTGGAAGCTTATGGAGCTGCATATACTCTCCAGGAAATGTTGACCGTAAAATCAGATGATGTCCAGGGACGCGTAAAAACATACGAAGCTATCGTAAAAGGTGAACCCATCGAAGAGCCGAGTATCCCAGCGTCATTTCGGGTTTTAGTAAAAGAGCTACAAAGCTTAGGGCTTGCCGTTGAAGCCGTCACAGACACAGGTGAAGTGATCAAATTCGGGAAGGATGAAGAACGTTCGCGCCCACCCAGGATTCAAACTGGTTTATTAGATTTAGGAGAGCATTTATAATATCCTTGACGCTCCTATAAGCGCATGGTAAAATCGTTTTTCGTTGTCCTTAACATACACAGGTAGAAACCCTACCTGAACCGTATAACAATGCATGTAAGGCGAGGCCATCGATGGTATTGATGGCCTCCCTTAATGAAATTTTTTATAGATTACTAGTTCTTATGTTCGGAGGCGAAGGTGCCAACCATTAATCAACTTGTCCGTAGAGGACGCAAAATTAAGAAAGAGAAGAGCAAGGCTCCTGCCCTGTTATATACGCTCAATCTTATGAACCAAAATCGCATACGCCAAGATAAAGGCTCACCTCAAAAAAGAGGTGTTTGCACTGTCGTGAAAACCATGACCCCCAAGAAACCCAATTCTGCGTTGCGGAAAATCGCCCGCGTGCGATTAACCAATGGCATTGAAGTTACTGCATACATCCCAGGTGAAGGACATGCATTGCAGGAACACTCAGTCGTCTTGGTGCGTGGTGGTCGTGTTAAAGATCTACCAGGTGTACGGTATCATATTGTTCGTGGTTCATTAGACACTGGTGGTGTTAACAATCGAAAGCAAGGTCGATCCAAATATGGATCGAAGCGTCCTAAAGAATAATCCAGCTCCTCCGGAGTCATAGTATGTCAAGACGTAGTAAACCCGAAAAACATGAGATTTCCGCAGATGTACGCTACAAAAGCGAACATGTGCAAAACTTTATCAATCGTGTGATCCGCAATGGCAAGCGTAGTGTTGCCACGACCATTGTTTATGATGCCTTTGATATGATCGAAGATCGCTCCAAACGAAATCCATTGGAAATTTTTGACTTAGCGATTAAGAATGTCTCACCGATTCTCGAAGTTAAGCCACGCAGAGTTGGTGGTGCCACCTACCAGATACCCATGGAAGTTCCACCATACCGCCGATTTGCACTGGCGTCTCGTTGGATACTTCAAGGTGCGCTTGCACGCACGGGTAAATCTTTTGCTGAAAAGCTGGCCGGTGAGTTGATCGATGCGTCTAATAATACCGGCTCTGCCATTCGAAAACGTGAAGAAACTCATAAGATGGCTGAAGCTAACCGTGCCTTCTCCCATTTTCGGGCGTAGGATTGTTTTATTTAGATCATTTATTTTTCGTGTGGGATTTTACGAGTGTTAGTAGGATTCTTGAATGGCTCGCCGATACTCTCTAGACCTTTATCGCAATATTGGCATTATTGCCCATATCGACGCCGGCAAGACTACTACTACCGAGCGTATCCTTTTCTACACAGGTAAAACCCATCGTCTGGGTTCTGTCGATGACGGAACGACCGTCACAGATTGGATGGAACAGGAACGCGAGCGAGGCATCACAATTGTTTCCGCNGCTGTTTCAGCTGAGTGGAAAGGTTACCAAGTAAATATAATTGACACTCCNGGGCACATTGATTTCACCGCTGAGGTGCAACGCTCTCTTCGTGTCTTGGATGGTGGTATTGTTGTCTTTGATGCTGTTCAAGGTGTTGAACCTCAAAGCGAAACTGTTTGGCGGCAAGCTGACCGTTACCACGTTCCTCGGATTTGCTTCGTCAATAAGATGGATCGTGTAGGTGCATCATTTGAAAGGTCCATCGAAAGCATGCGTCGCCGCTTGGGTGCCAACCCGGCTGCAATGCAAATACCGATTGGATCTGAGGCAAATTTTAGCGGTGTCGTAGATTTGCTCACTGAGAAAGCCATCCTGTGGGATGATAACCTGGAAACAGATACTTTTGAGAGCGCTATCCCGGTAGATTTAGTCGGTTACGTTAAAGAAATGCGTTCTCGTTTGGTTGAACAGATAGCAGAGACTGAAGATTTATTGACTTTGCGGTACCTGGAAGGCGACGAAATAAATGTTGCTGAACTAAAAGCCGCACTGCGGAGAGCAACACTGGCTGGAATAATCACCCCAGTCTTCTGCGGTAGTTCTTTAAGAAATAAAGGAGTACAGCTCTTATTGGATGGAGTAATCGATTATCTGCCCTCACCGGAAGATATTCCTCCAGTAATAGGTATCCATCCTCATACTGGTCATGAAGTACAAAGACCCGCTGAAGACGATGCCTCAATGAGTGCTTTGGTCTTTAAAATCGTATCAGACCCCTATGTAGGGCGTCTGGCATATATTAGAGTGTATTCAGGCAAACTCACTCAAGGCTCGATGGTATTCAATCCCACCAAGGATCGCAAAGAACGCATTGGCAGATTGTTGCGGATGTACGCAGACCGGCGTGAGGATATCGATGAAATTCTTGCTGGAGACATCGGAGCAGTTCTGGGTCTGAAGGATTCTTTCACAGGCGATACGCTGTGTGATGCATCAAATCAAATCGTCCTGGAAAACATCTCATTTCCCGAGCCAGTCATCTCCGTTGCCATTGAACCACGTACGACCGCCGACCAGGATAAGATGTCTGAGGCCTTACACAAGCTCTCAGAGGAAGATCCTACCTTCAGGGTGCGTGTGGATGAGGAAACCGGACAAACGATTATTTCGGGGATGGGTGAGTTACACCTGGAAATTCTCATTGACCGCATGCTGCGCGAGTTTAGGGTCCAGGCCCGAATCGGCAAACCACAGGTAGCGTATCGAGAAACGATTACTCGTCCTGTCGAAAAAGCCGAATACCGCTATATTAAGCAAACAGGTGGCCGTGGACAATACGGGCACGTCATCCTCACCTTGGAACCTGGAGAGCCAGGCAGCGGGATTGTTTATGAGAATAAAACTGTTGGCGGCGTTATTCCCAAGGAATATTTGCCAGCAGTAGAGAAGGGTGTGCATGAATCTGCAGAAGCAGGTGTCCTGGCAGGATACCCCGTGGTAGATGTCAAGATTAAATTAATTGACGGTTCTTTTCACGAGGTTGACTCCAGTGATATGGCGTTCAAGATGGCAGCCTCAATGGCTTTCAAAGAAGGCATCCGTCAGGCAGAGCCTGTCCTTCAAGAACCGATTATGAAGGTTGAAGTAGTAACACCTGAGGAGTTTCTTGGTGAGATTATGGGCCAGATGAATGCTCGCCGAGGTAATATCATCGGTACAGAAGTGCGTCCGGGTAATACCCAGATGGTGACCGCCATGGTACCGCTGGCAGAAATGTTTGGATACGCCACCGATCTGAGGTCAGCAACACAAGGACGAGGCGTTTTTACAATGGAATTTGATCACTATTCTCAGGTATCTGAGAATGTGGCAAAAGCAATATTGGCATAATCTTCATAATTGCTTCTGGATTATTAAGGAGAACATTTATGGGAAAGCAAAAATTTGAGCGAACCAAGCCGCACATGAACGTAGGGACGATGGGACACATCGACCACGGGAAAACGACATTGACGGCAGCCATCACGAA
>JGI11641J44799_10000530_pt1 | contig 11586 bp, 9 predicted proteins | sample WetSurSiteA1Bulk_FD_44799 | JGI IMG/M metagenome (IMG submission 44799) | reverse complement strand
CATTCTGCAGGGGTCCCGAGACTTCCATGATCTTTTCATACAAGGGCATTTGCAGATCCAGCAAGCACTGATCGAGACGTTGTCCCCTGCTCCAGCGGAAAACAGGAATAGGAGCCAGTAACTTACCCGAAGGCGCATATGCCGGCAACCTCCTGCTTTGCCCTCCGGCGTGGATGATGATCCTTTTTTCCGAGGCCAGATAATCGGGAAAACCTGCAGCCGGCAAAGTTTTTTTCTTGTGTTCTGCCAGCAGATAAGCGGTCCCGCCCCCCGATCCAATCCTTTCTCCCTTTGGATCGGCAAGTACAAACCAGTTTTCAGGATCGTGATTTGTTATTTCGTGAAATGAAACAACAAGGTTTTCCGGAAGTGAAAGCAATGTCTGCATAACCAATGAAAATGTCAATATACGCAATCTTTGTGACTCTTTGAAGTGTTGAAAATAAATTTGTGTACCTTTACGCGCCTGGAACAACCAATCATCTATCCCCCTCATGGTAAGGCTTCTCATTTTCTCATCCCTGCTTCTTTTCCCCGTTGTACAGGTTGCCTCCCAGGAAAACAAAGTGACTTTTGGTCTCGAAACAGTGGGAGGATATTCCTACTGGGACAAAGTACCGTTCTGGCTGCGTTCAAACCATTACGGCAGCATACCTCCCGGTAATGTTACGCTTGGCATCCTCGGATCTGCCCGCAAAGACTATGACCTGGAAAAAAGCAGGGGTTTCGATTGGGGAGCCGCTGTGGAAGGACGTTTTGACATTGGTAAAACATCCTTTGCGACACTCGTCGAGGGGTATGGTAAGATACGCCTGGGGGCATTTGAATTCAGGGCCGGTCGTTCCAGGGAAATCATGGGGCTTTGCGATACTTTGCTGACTTCGGGTTCCTTTTCTATATCGGGAAATGCACTGGGCATACCCAAAATTCAGGTCTCCGTTCCTGAATTCACTTATCTTCCCTTCCTGAATAATCTTTTTGCCATGAAAGGGAACTACGTTCACGGGTGGTTGGGTGAGGTGATCATGCATCCTGTTGACAGCAATATTTACAAGAAAACCTATTTGCATCAGAAATCCCTTTATGTCAGATTTGGCAAACCCGCATGGAAACTGAAGCTTTATGGAGGTTTCAATCACCAGGTTTTCTGGGGCAATGAGCGTTCCTATGCAGGTGAGGACTTTGAATTATCACCCCTTGAATCTTACTTATATGTCATTATCGGAAAATCCTACAGCAACAAAAGTATTGCAGATTCAAAGGTCGGTAACCACCTGGGCTCATTTGACCTGGGTTTGGAATACAACTTCGAAAAAGTGACCCTGTTGCTATACAGGCAGAATTTCTATGATGCAAGCGCTCTTTTCTATCTTGCCAATATTGCAGACGGACTTAATGGTCTGAGTCTGGCAAACAAAAGCCGGAATACCCAGTTATTCAGATGGAAGAGACTGCTTTTCGAGTTTGTTTATACCAAAAACCAGGCAGGCCAGTCAGGGTCTCCCGATACGCCAACTCCTTACGAGCAGTATTATAATCACTATCAGTACGCCAAAGGCTGGTCTTACAACGACATCAACCTGGGAAATCCGTTCATGACTACGCGGACCCAGGTCAGGCAGGAATTGCCTTCAGATCCCTGGGAATATTTTATCAATAACCGTGTGATAGTGTTTCACCTGGGTTTTGAAGGTAGTATTCTGCAATGGAACTTCCTTGTGAAAGGATCCTGGTCGAAAAATTACGGGACTTATTCCACCACCGATGAAGATCAAACGACAGATATTGCCGAGCCGGGATACTATGGCATTTTTGGTGAACAAAACCAGCTTTCAACTTACCTGGCATGTGAAAGACCATTTGGCAAAGGATTTGTCCTCAAATTTTCCGGTGGTTTCGATGCCGGGGAATTGTATTACAATACCTTCGGGGCCTTTTGCGGGATCTCAAAAACATTTTAGGCCATCCTTATTTCGAGATCTTCCAGGTCTGGTTATCCAGCTGTATGATATACATGCCTGATGATAAAAATGATACATCAATCCTTTCCTGGTCGGTTTCAAGCTTTTGTGACAAAATAAACCGGCCTTGTGCATCATAGAGGTTCAGCAGAACACCGGCAGACCCGTCGATACAAAGAACGTCCCGTACCGGATTTGGATATACCAAAGCATTAACCACCCGGAATTCACTATTGCCCGAAGGAGTGCCTTCCTGGATAACCACAACGGTTTGGGTGTTTACCCTTTCGCCTGAAACTGTCACAATTGCCTCACGCGTCGCTGCAGCAGGATTGGCCTCTGCGGTCAGCGTTATGGCAGCATCTCCGCTACCGGTGACCAGGCTGGTTGTCAGCCAGGATTCATCGGAACTTACTGTCCAGTCTGTGTTTGATGAAATATCCAGAAATGCCGTGCTGCCAGCCTGAGCACCAATGGACAACGTGTTTGATGATAATGTCAACGCTGGCGTTGGCGCCTGGGTAACTGTAATCGTCTGCGGTGCAATACCTACCCCGGTAATGGTTACCATAGCAATCCGTTCTACTGTGTTGGGGTTAGCTTCGGCAGTCAGGACAAGGGTCATATTATTCATGTCCATGGTATCACTGATGCTCAGCCAGCTTTGATCGGAGCTGATCCTCCACTCGGTATTGGAAGTGATATCAAAAGTGGCGGTACTCCCGGTTGTATCTGCAATTGTCATTGCGTCACTGGAAGCAGAAAGTTCCAGGTCAAATTCAACGATATTGGCAAAATCTCTCCATCGATAGGCAGTTGCATAGGCTTCTTTTGATCCGGTTGGGACATAGAGGATACAGGTATGAAAATCGATACCTGAAAAAGCATAATTGTCGGGGGTTATCGTTACCGGAACTGACCGGTTTACCCTGATGCTTTGCAGATTAGGACATCCTGTGAAAACATTAATCCCCAAAGAATCTACCGAAGAAGGTAAAGTAACGGATAATAGCACACTGCAATTGGAAAAAACTCCTTCCCCGATCATCGTCAGAGATGATGGCAAGGACAGTGAAGCTAAATTCGGACAATAGTTGAAGCAGAATTTCCCGACAGAAGTAACGGAAGGGGTTTGTAATGTCAGCGTTGTCAAGTTCTGGCAGCTTACAAAGGCGTAATCCCTGATCACTGTCCCGGAAGATGGGAGAATGGTAACTGAATCAATGTTTTGACAGCCTGCAAATGCATAACTTCCGATTGATGTTATGGATGGTGGAATCGTCACGGAGGTTAAACTACCACATCCTGCAAAGGTAAACATCGCTACAGAATCAAGCGAAGTTGAGAAAATGACAGTTTTTAATCCTGTGCAGCTTACAAAGGCATAGGTCCCGATTGAAGTCACAGAATTTGGCATTTCGATGGAGCTAAGATTGCTGCATCCGGCAAAGGCATATTCCGCGATTGAAGTGACCGAGGATGGGATTGAAATGTTAATCAAACCGGTGCACGACACAAATGCCCACTTACCAATAGATGTAACAGAATTCGGAATGGCTATGGTTTGTAAACCGTTGCATCCCGCAAACGTGTATTCCTCAATTGAGCTCACTGAAGATGAGATCGTAAGAGAGGCCAGGCCGGTACAGGAAACAAAAGCCCACTTACCGATAGAAGTGACAGTATTTGGAATGACCATCGTCTTTAAACCACTGCAACCTGCAAAGGCATAAGTCCCTAACCTCGTGACCGACGAGGGAAGGGTAACGGCGGTCAGCCCCATGCACGAGGCGAACCCGTAATCTTTTATCGTAGTCAAAGTAGAAGGAAGAATAACCGATTGTAAACCTGAACTGAATGCGTATCCGGGAATGGAGTCTCCTTCGGTTTGCACCGTACCTAAATCAATGGAAATCAAAGCCGGCATGGTGTTTTTCATCGTATTGAAATCATCCCGATTAATGCTTCCGGTAAGGGTCAGATCAGTAACCGCAAGCCGGTCCTCATCAGAAAGTAATGTTGATAGCGTTCCGGCCGGTTCTACATGAATCGTTTTTGATACCTGGGCATTTAGTAAACCAGGCGTTAAGCCGAGGAGTGCTGCAAGCAGCAGTATTGCTTTTTTCATGATGCTTGGATTAGGTGATAGTGGCCTGGTAGTTTGATTAGGTTTGGTGTATACGTTCTGCATGATAAAAGGTTGAAGGAGGATCTCGTATCAGGAGATATTATATCAAAATCTGCTTGACTTCTTCCTGTTGTTATTGTAACTTTCATCATACAAGCGATCATATTCTGCCGAATTTCGCTTGTTTTTCTGCCCTTCTTCTCACTAAAAGGGCTGTCAATATTTCTGGAACCGGCTTATATTTATAACCAAAAATAAATAAGATGAAACCCCTCACCCCACCCATGCAAATGATGGTTCTTTATTTTACCTTATGCTTCATTTTTGGAAGTTCTTTCAGACAGGGAATTCAAGCCCAGCCGACTAAGATCCAGGTGGTTTCAGAGCCGGGTATTGCTGTGTTTGTCGATGGGACCTACAGGGGAAAAACTTCACCTGGTGTTGGGGGTCTTGTCATTCAAAATGTGCAACCTGGAAATCATACCATCAAGGTAACCAGGGAGGGATTCATTCCCCAGGAAGAGAAGATCTTTGTGAAACAGGGCGAAGTTTACAAATACAGCGTTAAATCATTTACAGCAGAAGTTGAAATAACCCAAATGGGAAGTGTTGACACCCGGCAGAAAGAACTTATGGATGAAAACAATAAAGTACTTACCGAAAAACCCATAACCCCTGCCGTAACATACAAAAAAGTCGAGGATGTCTCTGCAGTTCAGGATGATGTTGTTCTGCTGGAACTGGAACAGGATGACAAACCATCTTCAACTCCCATGGCTGATGATGCATCTGCCTCTTTGCCTGAATCGGATGATGAACCTGCATTCGTATTCGTGGAAGAGCCGGCACTTTTTCAGGGGGGCGATCTTAATGCATTCCGTGAATGGGTGCAAAAAAGCCTGGTATACCCCCCCGAGGCACTTGAGAAGGGCATTTCCGGCAGGATCATCGCACAATTTGCAGTCAATTCAAAAGGTGATGTAGTGGATATCCGTGTCCTTCGCGGAGTAGACCCTGCTCTGGACAACGAGGCCTTGCGTGTGCTTCAGTCATCGCCCCGGTGGCAACCTCCCAGACAGGGTGGGAAACCCGTTAAGCAACAGTTCGTGATACCGGTGGTTTTTGCACCGTAATATTATTATAGATTATGATTATACAATTCAAACTAAATCACAAGCCCATGAAAACGAAATCCCTTTTTTCTTTATGCCTGTTTATAGGCATTGCATTAACCCGGCTGTCAGCACAGGAAACCAGGACCTACCCGGATCGTGTATTTAAGGATGCGTCGGAGAATCTTCCATTGATAATATTCTGTAATGGTGCAGAGTTTGATCATCTAAGGTTTGAAGACTATATTTTAAGGCAACCGACGCATTATAAAGATGGCGAGTTTACATGGTGGAAAGGAATGGTTAATAACGTAACACTGACCAGCTTAAAAACCGGTGAAGTTTTTAAAGGACAAATACACGATGGTTGGATTGATGATTTGTATCATGTGAGATTCAACCTGGTCGGAAACATGGGAAGCCATTATATTATTAACGAGATATGGGCAACGCCAGGAGGAAACTGGCAGCTGGTTGAGAGTATTACTGATTGTCACTAAATGCATCAACTTCCTGCATTCGGGAATCAATTCCGGAGGCTCTTGCTTATAACTTGCTGATATTCAGCGCTATTTGTTGCCCTTCTAGGACTCGAACCTAGACTCTTCTGATCCAGAGTCAGACGTGTTAACCAATTACACTAAAGGGCAGTGTTTGCTTTTCAAAAAAAGTGAGGCAAAAGTATAAAGGATATTGGTTATTTCAAAATATTCGGTTCATTAAGTATGTGAAGAGGAGGAAAAGGGACAAGGGACAAGGGACGAGGGACAAGGTAAATTCCATGAAAAAACAATATTTTAGTAGTTCATGTAATAACGTTAATGAAATGGAAACACATAAGAATTTAATAGTCTGACAAAAAAGCATTGTATTCGTAACATCAATCTATAATCTTACGAAGAATTTCCCCAGGGAAGAATTATATTGCCTTGTAAGCCAGATTAGAAGGGCTGCCGTTTCCATCCCTTCAAATATGGCTGAAGGATGCGCAAGAAAAAACACCAAAGAATATGTCCAATTCTTGTATGTGGCATTGGGTTCTGCAGCTGAATTGGAAACCCAATTGATTATATCAGTGAATCTGGGCTTTATTGACAATGATAATGCCCATCGCCTGCAAGTTGAACTGGAGGAAATCATCAGGATGCTTACTGGTTTGATAAAGTCCTTATCCAACCGATAACTTCTACTCGTCCCTCGTCCCCTTTTCCTAGTCCCTTGTCCCTTTAACCTCTTCCCGCAATCTTCGCCCAATCATCCTTCAATGTCACTGTCCGGTTGAGGATCAGCTTGGAAGCAGTGGAATCCTTATCCACACAAAAATACCCGGTCCGCTGGAACTGGTATTTTTCTTCGGGTTTGGCTGTGGCAAGGCTGGGTTCCGCCTTGGCTACAATGATGGTNAGTGAAGCGGGATTCAGGTTCGATTTCCAATCCTTTCCCTCTTCCACCACGTCGGGATCCGGAGTTGCAAACAGCCGGTCGTACAACCGGACTTCAACATCAATGGCATGATGTGCCGAAACCCAGTGGATGGTTGCCTTTACCTTGCGGTTTGCTCCTTCCAGTCCACTGCGGGTTGTCGGGTCATAGGTGCAACGGATCTGTTTAATTTCGCCGGTTGCCGGATCCTTGTCCGCACCGGTACACTGAATGATGTACCCGTTCTTTAACCGGACCTCGTTACCGGGCGACAACCGGAAGAACTTTTTCGGCGGATCTTCCATGAAGTCATCCCTTTCAATATATATTTCCCTCGAAAAGGGCAAGTCACGCATCCCGGCATTTTCATCCTCGGGATTGTTCTCCGCCTGCATGATCTCCACTTTCCCATCGGGATAATTTTCGATCAGCACCTTAACGGGATTGGAGACCACCATAACGCGTCTGGCAATTTTATTTAAATGTTCCCGCAGGCAATGCTCCAGCAAGGTAAGTTCTATTACATTTTCACGTTTGGCGATCCCAACGGCCTCTGCAAAGTTACGGAGCGATTCGGGCGTATACCCCCTGCGCCTTAAGCCGCAGATGGTGGGCATTCGAGGATCATCCCAACCGCTGACGTATCCTTCGTTGACCAGTTGGAGAAGCCTGCGCTTGCTCATCACCGTATAATTCAGGTTCAGCCTGGCGAACTCAATCTGTCTCGGTCTGTAAGAACCGTCAGCGATCTGGTCAAGGCACCAGTCGTATAAGGGTCTGTGCACCTCAAACTCCAGGGTACACAACGAATGGGTAATGCCTTCGATATAATCCGATTGACCGTGTGCCCAGTCATACATGGGATAGATACACCATTTGTCACCTGTGCGGTGGTGGTGTGCATGTTTGATCCTGTAAAGAACCGGATCACGCATGTGCATGTTGGGAGAGGTCATATCAATTTTAGCGCGCAGAACCTTGGTGCCATCCGGAAATTCACCGTTTTTCATCTGCATGAATATATCCAGGTTTTCTTCCACAGATCGGTTACGGTACATGCTTTCCTTCCCGGGCTGTGTCGGAACGCCTCGCTCGGCGGAAATATCCTCAGCACTGGTTTCATCCACATATGCCTTCCCTTTCCGGATCAGCATCACAGCCCATGCAAACAGTTGTTCAAAATAATCTGATGCATAATGAGCCTCCCCTTCCCAGTTGAAACCAAGCCACTGTATATCTTCGCGTATGGAATCCACATATTCAACATCCTCGGTTACCGGATTGGTATCATCAAACCGCAGGTTGCATTTGCCCTTGTATTTTTGGGCAATGCCAAAACTCAGGCATATGGCTTTGGCATGGCCTATGTGCAGGTAACCGTTGGGTTCCGGTGGGAACCGGGTATGGATCCGGTTGTCATTCTTCCCGGTCCGGAGATCTTCTTCTACAATCTCTTCGATGAAATTCAACGGTTTCGTGTTCTCAGTATTTTCCATGGTTTTCATATTTCAGGCAGCATATTGCCCGAAGTCAGCAAATGTAAAAAAATATGACTACCGATATATCCGGGGATAAAAGATTATTTTTGCTGAGAAGATCGATAATATTCTAAACAGAGCACTTCGACTTCGCTCAGTGTGACGATGTAACAAGCCAGTCGGGCTGTGTGAACCAAAATGTCAGGCTGTGTGAAACAGCATGCCAGGCTGTGTGAAACAGCGTATCAGGCTGAGCAGACCTGCATGTCAGGCTGAGCGGAACACAATGTCAGGCTGAGCGGAGTCGAAGCCCTATCCAACAATCCTATGGGACAGCTTGTTCTCGAAAACATGGAATTCTACGCCCACCACGGTCACTACCAGGAAGAACAGACCATCGGGGGTAGGTTCCTGGTCAGCCTGACCATCGATACTGACCTGGGCAAACCTGCAGAGACCGATTTGCTGGAGGATGCTGTTGATTACAGCGAAGTATACGAACTGGTAAAGAATGAAATGGCAAAACCTTCCCGGTTGCTTGAACACCTGGCATTGAGGATCATCAAAGCGGTATATACGGTTTCCGATCGGATCACTGCTGTGACAGTTACCGTTTCCAAACTCAACCCCGCGATTGGCGGAAACATTCAGAAATTTACCGTGGTATTGACACGATGATAAAAACGAAAGGCACCTTGAAACGTTGTCCTGCCTGCGGGCGTTTTTTTTCCTGCCAGGGGGACCAGGACTGCTGGTGTGAAAAAGCACGTATCCACAGCAGGGAAATGAAGATCATCATGAATACTTACAAGGACTGCCTTTGTCCAAAATGTTTGAGGAAATTTGAAAAAAATTGATCTCCTGCGGAGCTCGCTTTTATCTGAACAAAAGCAAATGATTCTCGCAGAGTCGCAAAGACGCAAAGGTAGAATTGCAGCATTCTGCCGATTATAATTTGGAGGAAATCAAGTTATTGTAATTAATATAAAATGTCATGAATGAAAATGAATTATCTGCCATCATTGTAGATTGTTGTTATCGCATCCATATCAAATTGGGGCCTGGTCTTTTGGAATCTGTTTACGAGGAAACGCTTTGTTATGAACTGTTGGAATCAGGATTATCCTTTACTCGACAAACGGGGATACCCGTTTATTATAATGAACTGATTTTGGAACTCGGATTTAGAGCGGATTTAATAGTGGAGAACAAAGTTATCATCGAAATAAAGAGCGTTGAGAGTATTGTTCCGGTGCACAAAAAGAAGTTACTGACGTATCTTAAATTAACCGGATTAAAGCTTGGTTTGCTAATTAACTTTAATGAAGCCTTGATAAAAGACGGTATTACACGTATTGTAAATAATCTTTAATCTCTGCGCCTTTGCGTCTTTGCGAGAAACCTTTTCCGAAAAGTCTTTCACCGCAGGAAATAAGCCAGCGTTATCCCCAGAAAATTGCCCGTGGCATATCCGATGATGCCAATGGTGATCCCCGAAAGTATGATTTCCTTATTCCGCAAAGCATTGGCAACAGTCGGCACAAAAGGCGCCGAAAAGATAAATGCCGTGGAGGCAATGATGGTAGTATCAGCATCAATTTTAAACAGTCTTGAAAACAAGACCTGGAAGAACATTGATCCGAAGACCACAATGGCAATAAAAGCAGCAATATAAAGTGAACTTGTGGTGAAGATGCTGAAATCGGCCAGGGATCCAACCACCATGCAAAAGATTACGATCAGGTACATGCCGCTCTGGAAGGTTTTGCGTATCCTGTTCACCGCGGGGAGGATTGACATGAGGATGGATAATGCGGTGATCGATAAGATGGTTCCGGCAGTATGAAATTCAGCGGGGAATAAATTCCCGATAAAGAATGATATCCCGGCAATTGCAACTGAAAGAAGCAGGGCCACAAGCAGGGGCCCGATCACCTTTCTTTTGTGAATTCCCCTGTAAGCATCCCAGCCGTCAAAATCATCCGCCTCATTTCCGATACCCACGGTCGTGTTCAATGGCTTAAAAGCAGGCAGGATCCTGGTAAGGGTCTTTTGTGCCCTGGTGATCAGGAAGAAGAAATACAAAATGCAGATGAGGATATCATAAGCATTTACCAGGACAAAAGTTTCAGGATCAACATTCAACGCTTTCATGATGGCAGCCATATTGGCCGTGGCACCGATATAAACTCCCACCATCAGGCCGGCGACCTTCCAGCACTCTGCAATCTTATCCCTGAAGAAGTAATATCCGATAACAATGATCAACAGCACTGAGATGATGCCCAAAAAGACAGCCAGGCTGGTTTTCAGGGCGAGACGCGACCATTGTTTGATGTTGATTGAAAACAACAAAAGCGGCAGGGCCAATGCAATGGTCATAGATGTCAAATTGTCCTGCAATGGCTTCATCTCCGGTTTAATGAGCCCGATGTTGCCCAGGATAATGCCAAAAACATAGGCCAATCCTACTGTTCCGAATTTATTGAGCCAGGCCGATTTTTTGCATCCGTACAGCAGCAGCATAGGTCCAAAGACATAAATGAGGCCAACCAAAAGTATATTCATGCGTGCAAATCCCGGCCATGAAAGTAGGTAAAATAAATTGATTATCACGAATCATCTACCTGTTAGTAACTCTTCATCAAGTTTGGAACAAACATTTCTTTTTCTCGTAAATTTAGGTAACTGAATTTCAAAACGACTACTACCATGAATAAAAAGCCAATGATCTTGATGCTGTTCATGATTGTCCTGGTAACAGCATGTACCAAAGAACCCCTGAAAATCGGATTCAGCGTGGGCGACTTCTCTTCTGATCGCTGGAGCCAGGAGCCACAGATCTTTCAGGACGAAGCAACGGCATTAGGTGCTGAAGTTCTCTTTGAATATGCTTATGGTGACGCCAACCAGCAGGTTGAACAGGTGAAGAAACTGATTGCCTCGGGCATTCAGGTTTTGATCATTTTTCCGACCAATGCGGACAACTGGGCGCCTATTGTTGAGGAAGCACACAAGGCAGGTATAACCGTAATAGCCTACGAGCGCATGCTCAAAAACGCGGATATTGATTACTATTTCTCCTTCTTCAACAAAGATGTCGGTAAGCAACAAGCTGAGTATGCGGTAAACCTTCGTCCAAAAGGAAATTACATTTTGCTGGGCGGCCCCACCTCCGATTACAACTCCCTGTTGTTCATGCAGGGACAGAAAGATGTGCTGAAACCTTATGTGGAAAAGGGAGATATAAATATTGTTTTGGAAAAACATCTGGCTACCTGGAACTCTATTGATGCCTATAATGAGATTCAGTCATTCATGGAGAACAATAAGATTAAGGTTGATGCCATCCTGGCTGCCAACGATGAACTGGCAGGCGGTTCAATTATGGCGCTTGAAATGCTGCAGGATAGCATTGACATGGTAATTACGGGCCAGGATGCATCAGTGGGAGGCTGCCAGAATATCCTCAACGGCAAGCAAAG
>JGI11641J44799_10000529_pt1 | contig 11591 bp, 7 predicted proteins | sample WetSurSiteA1Bulk_FD_44799 | JGI IMG/M metagenome (IMG submission 44799) | reverse complement strand
ATGGGGCCCCTATTTTGGTTATAAATTCAAACGCAGCATCAAGCCTTTGCCTGATTTTATCCTCCTCCGGAAGATCTTTCCATGGAAAAGAATGTGTAGCATCGCCGAACTGATCCTTTCCATCTCCACAGAAAGAATGCCAGTAAGCAATTGCGAACCTTAGATGATCCTTCATCTTTTTACCTGATACAACCTTCTCCGGATTATACCATCTGAATGCCAGGGGATTCTTTGATTTTTTGCCCTCGTATTCAATTCTCCCGATGCCGGGATAAAACTCTTTTTTGCTTTTGTAGATCATATTAAATGTTTTAAAGTGTTACAACAGCTAAAATTCTTTAACCGCAAAGTACTCAAAGTTCATCGCAAAGTTCTCAAAGAAAGAGTTAAAAACATATAGTTTTAAGAAGATTTTTCCATTTTAAATAAGCCTCATTATATTCACCGTCCTTTGATTTATCGGGTTGGGTCTCTCCAACAGGCTTAAGTCCGACGAATGCCTCATTTTTAGACTTATAGAAACCGCAGCCTATTCCTGCCCCGCGGGCTGCCCCTATCGATCCGTCAGTATTGTAAAGATGTATTTCCACACCTGTTATGCAAGACAAAGCTTCCCTGAAAACAGAACTTTTAAACATATTTGCATTTCCCGCTCTGATTATATCCGGATCAATCCCTGTATCCTTCATAATATCAAGACCATACCTGAATGAAAATGCAATACCTTCCTGGGCTGCCCTGTAAAGGTGGGCAGATGTGTTAGTGTTGAAATTTAAACCTGTAATAGTGCACCCGATATCTTTGTTCATGAGCATTCTTTCAGATCCATTTCCAAAAGGCAGAATAGTGAGGCCTTCAGATCCGGGAGCTACTTTTGCAGCCAGGTCGTTCATTTCATCATAAGTCAGATTATTACCTGTATTTCTCTTCAGCCATGAGTTCAATATACCTGTTCCATTGATGCATAACAGAACCCCTAACCGCTGATTGTCAGATGAATGATTAACATGCAGGAATGTATTTACCCTTGACTGCGGGTCGAATTTTATCTGATCCGTGACACCATATATTACTCCTGAAGTTCCGGCTGTAGCAGCAACCTCACCGGGATCAAGGACATTAAGCGAAAGTGCATTGTTTGGCTGATCACCGGCACGGTATGAGACAGGAATACCTTCAGGCAAGCCGAGCTCCTCAGCGATGCTTTTCAGCAACCTGCCCTGAACTGAAAATGACTCTTTCTGATCGGGTATTAATTCATGCTTAAAACCAAAGAAATCCAAAAGCTCACCTGACACTCTGTTAGCTTTGAAATCCCAGAATATTCCTTCTGAAAGACCTGTAAATGAGGTTATAACTTCTCCGGTCATCTTCATGGCTATAAAATCGCCCGGCAGCATAATCTTATAGATACTGTTAAAAAGTCCGGGTTCGTTTTCTTTTACCCATGCAAGTTTTGCAGCAGTAAAATTACCGGGGGAATTAAGCAGGTGAGAAAGACAAAATTTACTGCCCAGTTCATCAAATGCTCTTTTTCCGTACTGGACCGCACGGCTGTCGCACCATATTATTGAAGGACGCAATACTTTGTAATTCCTGTCAATTGTTACGAGGCCGTGCATCTGATACGATATACCTATTGCACCAATTCTGTCCTTTTTTGTTCCAAGCTGATTGTTACAATCCTGAATTGCTGATTTCAGATTTGACCACCAGGCTTCGGGTTCCTGCTCTGCCCATCCTGGCTTCAAAGCGGTTATCTTCATTTCATCTTTAGGATAAAAGGCTGATGCAAGGCAGTTACCGGTTTCTCCGTCAATTACTGAAGCTTTTACAGAAGAGCTTCCCAGGTCAATTCCCAGAATCAACATAAATTGAGTTTTTTATTGTTTAACAATATTTTTTCCTGATCTTAATGAAGATTCCCTTTCGATGAGCCTGTGTTTCATGATTATCCTGCTAAGGTTGACCGATTGGATATCCTTAAGTTTATTGATCAACGATGCAGCAGCAATTTCTCCTATCTCCCTGGCTGGATAATCTATAGTCGTCAGATTCGGCCTGATGACCTGGCTGATTGGCTCATTATTAAAGCCTANAACTGCTATGTCATCAGGAATCCTGATACCTTCTGCCTGAATTTCTATCATTGCAGCGACAGCAGTGGTATCATTNGCAGCAAAAATGCCGTCAGGTTTCAGATTCATATTAAGGATTTTCTTCATCAGGCTTTTGCCCGATTCACTTGTAAGATCACTGATAAATACCATTTTCTGGTTAAAATCAATTCCGTTATCATGTAGTGCCTGCCTGTAGCCCCTTAACCGATCGGAATAAACATTCCTTAAGGTATTACCGCCAAGATGCACGATTCTTTTGCATCCCTGGTTAATAAGATGTGATGTTGCTTCATACCCTGCTTTGTAATTGTCAATTATCACGCTCAGGCATCCGTGGCAATCGGCCACACGGTCAAAAAACACTACCGGGATATCTTTATTAAAAAGCTTGTCGAAATGGTCGAGGTTTTTCGTATCAAAAGCCAGTGATATCAGTATCCCGTCCACCCGGCTGTTAAACAGGGTTGATACACATGAAACTTCCTGTTTCCCTGATTCCTGCGATTGACTGATAATCAAACCATAACCATGTTTATTTGTGATTTTTTCAATTCCGGCTATCACTGTTGCCATAAAGTAACTGTTCAGCTTGGGGACCACAACACCTATGGTTTCCGTACGTCTCTTTCGCAAACTGCTGGCAAATTTGTTTTGCTGATAACCCATCTCTTTTGCCTGCTCGCGGATTCTCTTTTTTGTTTCCTTATTTATATGCGGATGATCCTTTAAGCCCCGGCTTACCGTTGAAGGTGAAATATTCAGGGCATTTGCCACATCGTAAATGGTGACATCTCTATTGTTTTTCATCCATGGGTAGCTTAATAAACAAATTTAATATAAAAAGTATCATGATGTAACAAGATTGTGAAAAATACGCAATCGGTTGCATATTTTTTCAAATCCATTTGATTTTAGAAAATTGTTAAGTAATTTTATAGAATAGTTATTCACCTGTACATTAATGTCATGAATAAAAATAGTCCTGGGAAGAAAGGCCTGACAGTTTTTATTTGGGTCTGTCTTTCATTGTCTCAAGTCATGGCGCAGTCAACTTTCGGTACAGACCAGATTATTTCAGGATTAAGGACCAATGGTGCTTTTGCAATATCTGTTTCAGGGAGAACCGCACCATTGCTTATAAGTTCAAATGAGTGGCCCGGTGTATTGAGGGCTTTACAGGATCTCCGTACCGACTTAGGAAAAGTAACATCTTCAATACCGGAACTTAGTACAGATATGATTCCCGTTTCCGGGGAAATAATTATTGCCGGAACAGCTGGCAAAAGTAAATTTATCGACTCTCTTATCAAAAACGGGAAAATTGACGGCAATAGAATAACGGGCAAGTGGGAATCATTTTTAATACAGGTTGTCAAAAAGCCATTTAAAGGAGTTAAGAAAGCCCTGGTTATTGCGGGCAGCGATAAACGAGGTACTATCTATGGTATATATGAAGTATCACGACAGATTGGGGTTTCCCCATGGTACTGGTGGGCAGATGTACCGGTGACCAAAAAAGAATCCCTTTATGCCAAACCAGCAGTTTATATTGAAGGCCCTCCGGCAGTAAAATACAGAGGCATATTTCTTAACGATGAAGCTCCGGATCTTACAAACTGGATAAGAGCAAAATATGGCTTTGCAGCCCGGTCGGAGAATCCACCTGTCCCGGACGGTATTGCAAATTACGGACGTGAATTTTATTCAAGGCTTTTTGAGCTTTTACTCAGGCTTAAAGCCAATTACCTCTGGCCTGCTATGTGGAATAATGCATTTAATGAAGATGACCCTGAAAATCCTCGTCTGGCTGATGAATATGGTATTGTAATGGGGAATTCACACCAGGAACCGATGCTTCGGGCACAGAAAGAATGGGATCGCCGCTACCAGAGATCTCTTGGCAGCTGGAATTATGCAAAGAATCCTGAAATCCTGGAGTCATTCTGGAGGGAGGGGATCCGCAGAAACAGCAAATACGAAAGCATTATTACGATAGGCCTGCGAGGTGCTAATGACACACCCATGTCGCCAGGAGGACCTGAGGCTAACATGCATCTCCTTGAAAAAATAATCAACGTTCAGCGGAATATTATCTCTGAGGAAATTAATCCTGATGTAACAAAAACACCTCAGCTGTGGTGCCTTTACAAAGAAGTTCAGGAATATTACAAAGCGGGTATGAGAGTCCCTGATGATGTGACCCTGCTGTGGGCTGAAGATAACTGGGGTAATATCAGACGTCTTCCTACAGCAGAAGAAAGGAAAAGGAGCGGTGGCGCCGGTATCTATTACCATTTTGACTATCATGGCGGCCCAAGATCCTATCAATGGATAAATACAAACCCATTGCCTAAAATTTGGGATCAGATGTCACTGGCAAAGCAATATGAAGCCGACAGGATCTGGATTGTGAATGTCGGTCATTTTAAAGGATACGAACTACCAATGGAGTATTTTCTTGATCTTGCCTGGAATAACGGTAAAATGAGAAATGATAATATCAAAGAGTACATAAGGTATTGGGCTGCAAGAGAGTTTGGTGAAGAAGTTGCAGATGAAACTGCCGATATTGTATCACTTTATACAAAATACAACGGACGCCGTAAACCTGAACTCCTGGCACCTGACACTTACAGCCTGATCAACTACCATGAAGCGGAAAGAATCACAGAAGATTTTAAATCAATTACAGTGAGGGCTGAGAGTGTTTTTGAGAAGCTTCCGCCTAAAAAGCGGGATGCATTTTATCAACTGGTACTGTTCCCGGTAAAAGCGAGCGCCATCGTCAACGAACTGTACCTTGCAGCAGGCAAAAATGACCTTTATTCTCGTCAGGGCAGGGCAAGCACAAATGATATGGCAGATCAGGTACACCTTCTCTTTCAAACTGATACAAGTCTGATGAGCTTTTTTAACCGGACTTTTGCAAACGGCAAATGGAATCATTTCATGGATCAGCCGCATCTTGGCTACACCGGCTGGGCAGATCCTCCGTCAAACAGCCTCAGGGCAATAAAAATAAAGCAGGTAGAAATATTCCCGGAACCAGAAATGGCAGTTGCAATAGAAGGTTCTGAGACTGTCTGGCCAGGTGAGAAAGCCCCGCCGGTTTTGCCGGAATTCGACATTTTTAACAATCAGACACATTACATTGAAGTATTTAATAAAGGTTCCGGTTTGCTTGATTTTACTGCCACGGCTTCAAACGAATGGATCAACATCAAAAGGACAGAAGGACCATTCGGGAAAGATGTACGGCTTTTGATTAATGTTGACTTTACCAGACTGCCTGAAGGCAAAAATATTGGAAGTATTAGAATTAGTGACAAGCGTAAAGAGGTATTCGTTGGAGTTACAACTTTTAAGCCAAAGGATATAAAGCCTGAGAATCTAAGTGGATTTATCGAGGGGGAAGGATATATCTCGGCCGAAGCCGGACATTTTACAAAAAACTCTTCTGCGGGGGATGCAAAATGGATTGAAATAGAAGATTACGGGCATACACTCTCAGCAATGAGAGCAACAGCCCCTGCTGATTATCATCCATTAACTCCAGGGAAGGGATCTCCCTGCCTCGAATACCAGATGTACCTGTTCAGCACAGGTTCCTTTAATGCCACGGCAATCTTCGCTCCTACTCTTAATCTTATGCCGGGAAGTGCATTAAACTATGCTATATCCTTTGATGATCAGGCTCCTCAGGTTGTAACACTTGTTCCTGAAAATTATGATGCCAGAAATGGCAACAGTGACTGGGAGAAAACGGTAAGCGACAACGCAAGATTCAGTAATACAAGTCATACTATACTTACTCCCGGACAACACACTCTTAAAATATGGATGATTAACCCCGGTATAGTAATCCAGAAAATAATCATAAATACCGGTGGCCTCAGACAAAGTTATCTTGGACCTCCGGAAAGTTATTTTGCCAAATAATTGCAAGCTTAAAAATACCCTGGAAATTAAAAATCATGAAGAAATATATAACCGGATTAAAACAATTTATTGTTTTATTTATTGTCAGCCTTTTTAGCTTAAATATTTATCCTCAAAAGGTTGCCACCATTGAAGTAGAGCTCGATAAACCTTTATATGGTTTAAGCCTGCCTGTAACTATAAATCTTGATAATGTCACCTATCTTTCTGACACTATCATAAACCTCTACAAAATCAGGGATAAAACCAGGACCGCAATCCCCTTTCAGATTGAACCGGGAAATCCCAGAATGCTTACCTGGATGTTAACTTCAGGAACCAACCCGAATGAAAAACAAATTTATGAAATTGTCAATGAGAAACCTGTGCAGAACGAAACGGTAAAAGCATCAGTAAATAATGGAGCACTGGTTATCCACTCGGGAGATAAAAATCTGCTGCAATACTATTTTAAAACCGTCTATCCTCCAGCAGGAATAGACACAGCATATAAGAGAAGCGGATTTATCCATCCTTTATGGTCGCCTCACGGCCAGGTCCTGACACGTATTCAGCCACCAGATCACTATCATCACTATGGTATCTGGAATCCATGGACTCATGTCGGGTATGAAGGAGATACTGTGGATTTCTGGAATCTGAATTCAAAGCAGGGAACCGTAAGGTTTGCGAAGTTTGTTGCTGTTGAGAACGGGCCGGTTTTTTCTGAATTCGACGCTTTACACGAACATGTGGTATTCAAAAGAACCGGTGAAGAAAAGGTTGCAATAAATGAACTGCAGGATGTGAGGGTTTATGCCCCAGGGTACAATGAGGACTTCTTTATAGTTGACTTTAGCTTCCAAATGAATTGTGCTGAAGAGAGCCCGGTTAAGCTTCTTGAATACAGGTATGCAGGTTTAGGATGGAGAACGACCGAAAAATGGGATAATAAGAACAGTATGGTTATAACGTCAGAAGGTAAAACGAGAAAGGATGCTGACGGTAGTAAAGCACGCTGGTGCATCGTTCAGGGGGAGATTGATAACGACTATGCGGGTGTAGTTATGATGTCGTTCCCTTCGAATTATAACTTTCCGGAACCGTTGAGGATATGGCCTGAAGACCAGTACAATCGCGGAGATATGTTTGCAAATTTCTGTCCAACAAAAGATATGGACTGGTATTTAAGTCCGGGTAAGAAGTACGTACTCAAATACAGATTTCTTGTTTTCAATGGACGGTTCGATAAGGAGAAGGCTGAAAGTGCCTGGCATTATTTTGCTTACCCTCCCGAAATTAAAATTAAAACTGAGAATTGAATAATTTCTGATATATTTAATCGCACGGAAATTCAACATGAAAATTATATGAAAAGAAGGAAATTCATTTCGAAAACTATGGCTGCTGCAGCAGGGAGTATTATCATACCAAATATAATCCCGTCATCGGTCATAGGAAAAAATCCCCCAAGTGATATGATAAATATCGGGCAGATAGGATTTGGAAGGATTGCCATGACACATGATCTGGAAGAAACTTTAAAATATGACATTGCCAGGGTGGTCGCCGTTGCTGATTTCGATTCAAACCGTCTGGCAAAAGGTAAACAGTTTATTGAGAATTTCTACACAAAAAAAACAGGTAATTCAGGTTATGTAAAAGTCAATACCTTTGGTGATTATCGTGAGATTATTGCAGACAAAAGCATTGATGCGGTGATCATATCCACTCCCGATCACTGGCATTCCCAGCCGGCTATTGAGGCAGCGCTGGCCAGAAAAGACATTTACCTCCAGAAGCCAACCTCTCTTACTATCAAGGAAGGACGGTTGCTGAGCGATGTGGTCAGGAAAAAAGGTATTATACTGCAGGTCGGAACGCAGCAGCGATCCTCGGCACAATTCAGAGTAGCAGCAGAACTGGTACGTAATGGCAGGATCGGGAAGCTGCATACTGTAAAAATAGGACTTCCTGGTGATCCGTCAGGTCCCGAAGCACCTGAACAGCCAATTCCGAAAAACCTCAATTATGATGCCTGGTTGGGATCAACTCCAATGGTTTTTTATACTGAAATCCGGGTGCATCCTCAGAATAGTATTACCGACCGGCCGGGATGGCTCAGATGCGAGCAGTTTGGTGCAGGTATGATCACAGGCTGGGGACAGCATCATTTTGACTCTGCAGCNTGGGGAATGGATACNGAACTTACAGGCCCTGTTTCAGTCGAAGCCGTAGCTCAGTTTCCAAAATCAGGCTTATGGNATGTTCACGGAGATTTTATGTCAAAAGCTGAATACNGGAACGGGATCACAATGCTTACAAGCGGTGGTTATCCTAANGGTATCAGGTATGAGGGAACCGAAGGATGGATATTTGTAACACGCGGGGACTACAGGGCATCACCAAGCGATCCGGTTCCTCAGGGACAAACCTCTCCCCCCCTTGAAGCCAGCGACCCAAAAATACTGAATTCGGTAATAGGACCAAATGAGATTCATCTGTATGAAAGTAGGGAACAGCATGGCAACTGGCTCGATTGTATCAAATCGAGGAAAGAGCCGATCTCCCCGGTTGAGATTGGTCATCGTGCATGTACTGTTTGCCTGGTAACCCATATAGCAATGAAACTTGANAGGAAACTGGTCTGGGATCCGGATAAAGAGATATTTCCTTATGATGAGGAAGCAAACAGCTTGCTTTCACGGCCTCAGAGAGCGCCTTATGGAACTAATTTTATTAAGCTGTAAATAACCATGTTATGAGAAATCTTTTTGTTTTCATCCTGTCTCTGTCGGCAGGTGTAATGATTTCTGTGCCCGTCTCAGGAGCTAAGATCAATGCGGTTAAAGTCGGTTCAAAAATCAATGTTACAATAGACGGAAAGTTTTTTACTAGCTACATTTTCTCTGAGGATGAGAAATATCCGTTTTTCTATCCTGTTAATGGTCCGGTATCTGGCGGTTCAGTGACCTCAATGCGAAATGCCGAATATCCTCACCACAGTTCACTATTTTTCGGGTGCGACCTGGTCAATGGAGGTAACTTCTGGCAGGAAGGACTCGAGAGAGGACGTATAATATCGGTTAATGCCCAGATCGAAAAAGAGGGCGGTGATTCAGTTGTAATAACCGATGAATGTATCTGGAGTCGTCCCGGAGTGCTGTCTCCGGTCAGGGACACGCGTAAATTCATAATCACTTCCCCTTCCAATATGATTACTCAGATCGATGTTGAAATTTCGATGGAAATGCTTATGGATGTGCATATTAAGAAAACCAACCATTCGCTTTTCAGTGCCAGGATAGCAGCAGACCTGTCAGTAAAAAGTGGTGGCACCATGATTAATGCAGAAGGAATTAAAAGTGAGAAAGGAACTTTCGGACAAAGATCTTCATGGATTGACTATTATGGAAAAAGGGGCGATGTAATTGAGGGTCTGGCTATTATTCAGCATCCTTCAAATCCCTGGTACCCTTCTCCGTGGTTTACCCGCGATTACGGATTTATGTCGCCCACACCAATGTACTGGCCTGAAAACGGTGAAGAGACATTTTTGAAACAGGGAACGAAACTTATATTAAGGTACCGGGTACTGGTTCATTCAGGAGATCATACGGATGCAAAAATTGCAGAAGCATTCGAAAAGTACAAATCCGAACAATAAAATCTCTGTGTAACTCTGTGATTCTCAGTGTAACTCTGTGAAAGTTGTTATGACTTTTTGTTACACGGAGATCCGCAGATAAGGCACAGAGGTCCACAGAGGCTTTTTATTTTAGATGCTTACGCGTTTTACCTTCCTGTATATACAGTCTTTCATATCGCATAAACCACAGGTATATTCATTATATCTAACATTCTCACCTATTCCTATAAATCCACTTACAGATTTCTCAGGATCCATCAGGGCGGAGGAGTTTAGCCTTATTCCGCAAAAATTATCTGGTAAAAGCTGAAAAAGCTTATGCTGTTCTGCTACATCCCAGTCGCAATAACCAGGGCTGTACCGGTTAGTAATTTTTTTCCCTTCCACAGCTAATTCCTTCCTGAGCTTGTCCTGCATTATATCGGCCGCTACATCTGCAATCTCACTGCCCACAACATCGTAAATATAACCCTCAAGCAAGTCTCCTCTTTTCATGGCTTCCCTGCTTCTGGACCCTAATTTTTCTCCTGCAGTGCAAAGGAACACAGCTACTGAATCGGATCTTTTTAGCTGTCCGTAGACAATCCTCTTGACATTGAAAACCTGATCATCGATTTCAAGTGTTTTTTCTTTGTCATTTACTTTCAGTATCGGATAAACAGTATATTCCGCTTTCACCTGGCACATTAACTCTGCTTCTTTCAGAATTTTCATTGTCAATTCCGAAATTGTTTCCTGCGACTCCCCGTCTTTGTATCCCATAGCCGTCTCAATCTGAGCAATATTTATTTTCAGATCAGAAAAATTAATATTGAAAGCTGATCTTATCATAAGCTGGATATTGATGGGCACAATCCCGATTCAGTAACAATTCTTCCCACAACCTCCTCCCACCCCAGTGTCATCAGATGAATACCATTTATGCCTTTTTTATTCTTCACTGAGTCGATAAGCTCAAGAGCAATCTGGACTCCTTCCTCAGGTGCCCGGTCCCCTGCTTTTTCCATCCGTTTTAAAATATTTTCAGGCAGATATACCCCCGGTACTTTATTATGAAGATACATTGCCGCTTTATGACTCTTAAGCGGTACAAGTCCCACAAGAATATACACCTTATCAAGAATATTTCTTTTATCAAGCTGTTCAAGCCAAAGATCGAGCCTGTCAGGTTCAAAGATAAGATTGGTTTGAAAGAACTGGGCGCCGGCATTTACTTTCTTGTGATCTTTTATTGCCTGCAGTTCAGGATCAGATGCGAAAGGAGTGGTGGCTGCTCCGAGAAAGAACTTAGGCGGGTGTTTCATCTTCCTGCCGTCCAGATATAAACCCTCATCTCTCATTCTTCTAAGAATCCATAACATCTGGACGGAATCGATGTCGACAAAGTTCATATTACTGGTGGGTGGTGGTCCGATATTGGGATTATCTCCTGTCACGCAAAGAATATTCCTGATACCGAATTGTCCTGAACCAATTACATTGGATTGAAGACCGGTTCTTGTTGTATCACGGGCAGCAATCTGGTAAACAGGCTCCGCATTCAGATCAGCAGCAACCTTGCAACAGGCAACAGCCGACATTTTAGGATTTGCGGATGAAGCATCTGTAAAATTTACTGCTTTAACAAAAGGTCTTACCAGTTCAATATCCCTGATTAACCTGGCTGAGTCAGAACTAAGTGGGGGTGTAACTTCTGTGGCTACAACAAACTCACCGTTTCGAAGATATCTTTCAAGATCTGAGGCCGGCTCATTGTACATAGGTGGATGATATTCTGAATCTCCATGCCACCACGACGGCTGCCTGACAGTTTTAAAGACCGAGTCCCATATTTCAGTTTTTTTAACTACATCTTTAGATACCAACGAACCAAAAAATTTTGCCGTTCCTACTTTTCTTACCTG
>JGI11641J44799_10000526_pt1 | contig 11628 bp, 10 predicted proteins | sample WetSurSiteA1Bulk_FD_44799 | JGI IMG/M metagenome (IMG submission 44799) | reverse complement strand
CATCGGTCCGTCGGGATGCGGCAAGTCGACGCTGCTGAGGCTGCTCAACCGGATGAATGACCTCATCGACGGAACCCGGGTGGAGGGGGAGGTCCTCTTCGAGGGGAACGAGGTGATGGCCCTGCCGTTTCACATTTACGTGCTCGCCACGGCGGGGACCCACATAGAGGCGACGCGGCCCATCCAGTTCGGCACCGTTCTCGTCCTCGTGGGGCTTGTCCTGGTGGTGGACCTGGTTGCCATCATCATCCGCAGCACCATCCGCAAGAGAAAAAGGTGGTAACGGTGGAAGACAATCATGTAATAAAAACAAGGGATGTCAATTTCTACTACGGGAAATTCCGGGCGCTCACCGACATCTCCATGGACTTCGAGAAAAACCGGGTGACGGCCCTCATCGGTCCCTCGGGATGCGGCAAGTCGACGCTGCTGCGGCTGCTCAACCGGATGAACGATCTCATCGACGGAACCCGGGTGGAGGGGGATGTCCTCTTCGAGGGGAAGAACATCTACGACCCCGAGGTGGATCCCGTCGAGATCCGCAGGCGCATCGGGATGGTCTTCCAGAAGCCGAACCCGTTCCCGAAATCGATCTTCAACAACATCACCTACGGTCCCAGGCTCGCCGGACTCAGCGACCGGGTCGATCTCGAGGCGCTGGCCGAGCAGAGCCTCAAGCAGGCCGTCCTGTGGGACGAGGTGAAGGACATCCTGGGCCAATCGGCCATGATGCTCTCCGGCGGTCAGCAGCAGCGGCTCTGCATCGCGCGGGCGCTGGCCATGAAACCCGACGTGCTCCTCATGGACGAGCCCACGTCGGCCCTGGACCCCGTCTCGACGGCCAAGATCGAGGAGCTGATCCAGGATCTGAAAAGGCAGTACACGATCATCATCGTGACTCACAACATGCAGCAGGCAGCCCGCATCTCCGACAGGACGGGCTTTTTCTACATCGGCAAGCTCATCGAGTACAGCACCACGGAAAAAATCTTCACCCGGCCGGACATCAAGCAGACGGAAGACTACATCACGGGTCGATTCGGCTAATCGACGATCAGGGGGACAGGCATGGAAGAGACGCGCAGAACCATCACCCACTACGAGAGGGAACTCCAGGACATCAAGCAGAACCTGCTCTACCTGGGGGCCCTGGCGGAAAAGGCCATCGCGAATGTGACCGCATCGCTCCTCGAGCGCAATTCGGACCTGGCCCGGCAGGTCATCGAGGGGGATGCCGAGATCGACAAGCTCGACACGGAGATCGAGGAGAAGTGCATACGCCTCATGGCCCTGCGGCAGCCCATCGCCCGGGATTTGCGCTTCATCACGACAGCCATCAAGATCAACGGGCACCTGGAGCGCATCGGCGATATGGCCGTGAACATCGCCGAAAAAGTTCTCCAGCTCAACGAGGTGCCGCAGCTCAAGCCCTACATCGATTTGCCGAGGATGGCCGAGATCGCCCGGGAGATGATCCGCGGGAGCCTCGACGCCTTCGTCCGGGAGGAGTGCGAACTGGCTAACCGGATCCGCCGGATGGACGCGGAGATCGACACGCTCAACGAGCAGATCTTCCGGGAGCTGCTGACCTTCATGCTCGAGGATGCCCGGACGATCCACAGGGCCCTGCTCATCATGCAGGTCTCCAAGAACCTCGAGCGCATCGCCGACCACGCGAAAGGCATGGCCGACATGGTGGTCTACATGGTTACAGGGATCAACGTGAGGCACCAGTGGCCGGGCGACACAACCGAAGACATCTGTAACGTGAAGAGGGATGAGAGAGAATGAGAGGAAAACTTTTTTACAAGATTTTCGGGACCTATCTGGTCATCGCAGGGCTTGCCATCGGGATCGTGGGCATCCTTGCCGGAAACCAGATCCGGGCGAAGCTCGAGGCGCAGGTGGAAAACGAACTGATGGCCAACGCTCGGATCGTCGATCTCTATCCCATGAAGGAGATTCAGTCCCGTGCGGAAGAGATTGCACGAATCGCCCGGGCCCGTGTAACCATCCTTGACCGGGAAGGCATGATTGTCGCAGAGACGGACCGGGATGCCGCCGCGTTGGGCGGTCACCTGGAAAGGCCGGAGATCCAGGAGGCGCGTGTTCGGGGTCGCGGTACGGCTACCCGATACAGCCAGACCCTGCGCGAAGAAATGATGTATGTGGCCCTTCCCATCCCGAAGGGACAGGAGATTGCCGGTTATATCCGCCTGGCCAGGCCGCTGGTCGAGGTCAGAAAGAGTGTCGAAGAATTCACCGGGATCCTTCTGAAGTCTTTCGTGATCGTTTTGATCACCTCCGTGATTATGGCATTTCTTTTTTCCAAGAGACTCACTTCGCCAATCCGGGATATGGAGCATTTCACGGAGCGGCTGCGCAGAGGGGAGGCGCCGGGCACGCTCATGATCCGTTCCTCCGACGAGATCGGCCAGCTTGCCGAAAACATCAACTACATGGTCGACGAGCTCCAGAAACGGATCGCGGCCCTGCAGGAGGAGAAGGCCAAGGTCGAGGCGGCCTTTTCGAGCGCCCTGGACGGGGTCCTGATCCTGGACCCCCAGGGGCGGATCGAAACGGTCAACCGGGGCATGCGGACCATGATCGGGGAGCGCTATCGCGACATCGTCGGGAAGACCCCGCTGGAGGCCTTCCGCAATATCGGCCTGCAGAAGGCCCTCGACCAGTACCGCAGCGGCGGCACGCTCGTCTCGCAGGTAATCGAGCTGGGCGAGGGTGAACCCGTCATGCTCGACGTGAGCATCACCCCCGTGCGGGGCGTCGATGCAGCCGAAGGCAAGACCATGCTCGTCTTCCACGACTTGACGCGCCTCAAGAAACTGGAGCGCATGAGGGTCGATTTCGTGGCCAACGTGACCCACGAGATCAAGACACCGCTGACGGCCATCCTGGGCTACGTCGAGACGCTGCAGGAGGGGGCTATCGATGACCGCGAGACGGCAAGGAAATTCCTCTGCACCATCGCGCGACATGCGGAGCGGCTCAACCGCCTCGTGGAGGACCTGCTCACGATTTCGAACACCGAGCTGGGAGAGATTCATTTCTCCTTCGAGAGCGTGGCCCTCTCCGGGATCGCCCAGAGTGTCCTGCACATGATCCAGCAGAAGGCCGACGAGAAAAAAATCAGGATCGCCTCGGCGATCCCCGAGGATCTCCCTCTCATCCGGGCGGACCGGGACCGTCTGAGCCAGGTCCTCATCAATGTCCTGGACAACGCCGTCAAGTTTACCCCCGAAGGGGGCACCGTGAGCCTTTCAGCCGCCCCGGCGGCCGGAAGCGAAGTCGTTGTGAAAATCGCGGATACCGGCATCGGTGTCCCCCGCGATGAAATCCCCCGGCTCGGCGAGCGTTTCTACCGAGTCGACAAGACCCGCTCCCGCGAACTGGGCGGCACGGGGCTGGGACTCTCCATCGTCAAACACCTCATGACGGCCCACAAAGGCCGTATCGAAATCGAAAGTCTGCTGGGCAGGGGGACCACGGTTTCTCTCTATTTCCCGTCGGCCTGAGGCCCTTCAGTCGGTTCACGGCCCTGACCGGGGCCACGTTTCCTCCGTGCTCTCAGGCGGGGATGTTTTACCAAATGCGCGCCCGCCGTCGATAAAACAAATCACGCGCAGTTTCAATGCGTTGGAAAACAGCGCGGCAGATCCCTCTCTTCGGATATGTCATTGAACGGGCCGTGAAAGTGTGCTATTACCTGCACCGAGTCCGAAGGAGGGTCCAGCCATGAAGTTTATTCCGAAGGATGAGAAGTTCTACGATCTTTTCGAGGAGCTCGCCTGCAAGATCGAAGAGGGCGGAAAGCTCTTCATGGACATCCTGAACAACTACCAGTACAGCGAGCCCAAGCTGACGAAGCTCAAGGAGATCGAGCACGAGGCCGACGAGATCACCCACCGGGCCTACGAGCGGATGCACAAGACCTTCCTCACGCCGCTGGACCGCGAGGACATCTATGCCCTGGTCAACAAGATGGACAGCATCCTCGACATGATCGAGGCCTCGGCGGTGAGGATGTATCTCTACAAGGTGAAAACGCCGGCCGAGGAACTCTTCGTCCTGATGCGGATCTTGACGGAGGCCATCGCCAAGGTGAAGGTGGTTGTTCACGCGCTGCGGGACAAGAATAAGTCCAAGATGATCCTCGAGGCCTGCGTGGAGATCAACACGCTGGAAAACGAGGGGGATTACGTGCTGCGCACGGCCATGGCCCGCCTCTTCGAGCGCGAAAAGGACCCCATCGAATTGATCAAGTGGAAGGAAATATTCGAGCGGATCGAGGAATCCATCGACGTTTGTGAGGATGTCTCCAACATCATCGAAGGAATCGTCCTGAAGCATGCTTGATCCGGTGCTTGCCTCCGTCATTTTCCTGATCGTCGTCGCGCTGGCCTTCGACTTCATCAACGGCTTTCACGACGCGGCCAACTCCATATCCTGCATCGTTTCCACCCGGGTCCTGTCCCCGAAACACGCCGTCTACTGGGCTGCGTGTTTTAATTTCCTGGCCGCCTTCATCGTCGGCACGCCCGTGGCCAAAACGATCGGCATCGGGATCATCGACCCCGTCATCATCGACTATGAAGTGCTCCTGTGCGCGCTCATCGCCGCGATCAGCTGGAACCTCATCACCTGGTGGCTGGGGCTGCCGAGCAGCTCCTCCCACGCGCTGATCGGCGGGCTGATCGGCGCGGGGATCGCCAAAGGCGGGATGTGGGTCCTCGTCTGGCAGGGGATCATCAAGACGGCACTCTTCATCATCCTGTCTCCCGCCATCGGCTTTTTCCTTGGTTTTCTGTACATGATGATCGTGCTCAATCTTACTAAAAGATTCACCGTCACCCAGGGCAACCATGTCTTTCGCAGGCTTCAGCTCGCCTCCTCGGCCATCCACAGCATGGGGCATGGCATGAACGACGCCCAGAAGACCATGGGCATCATCACGATGGTCCTCTTCAGCACGGGTTACCTGCAGGGGGATTTTCACGTGCCCCTGTGGGTCATTTTTGCGTGTTACATCACGATTTCTCTGGGGACCATGGCCGGCGGCTGGCGGATCGTGAAAACCATGGGGACGAAGATCACGAAGCTCCACCCCATGGGGGGCTTCTGCGCCGAGACGGCGGCGGCCAGTTCCCTCATCGGCGCAACCCTCTTCGGGATCCCCGTGAGCACCACCCACACCATCACGGGCGCCATCATGGGGGTGGGCGCAACCCGCCGGGTCACGGCAGTGCGTTGGGGGATCGCGGGAAACATCCTCTGGGCCTGGGTCCTGACGATACCCATCAGCGCGCTGATCTCTGCGGCCCTACATCTGATCATCGACTGAACCCCCCACGAAGAACCGTAAAACGCATGGAAAGGAGAGAAACGATGCTGGAGAAGATCTTCTGGCTGGGCCACTCGACCGTCCGGATCGACACGGAGCCGGTGATCTACATCGATCCCTGGAAGGTGAAAAAACCGAAGCGGGCGGGCCTCGTCCTGATCAGCCATAGCCACTACGACCACCTCTCTGCCGAGGACGTGAAAAAGATTGCGGGGCCGGACACGGTCATCCTGGCCCCCGAAGACTGCCTGGGGGATCTCCCGAAAGGCGCAAGGGCCGTAAAGCCGGGGGACCGGGTGGAGCTGCCGGGCATCGTCGTGGAGGCCGTGCCGTCGTACAACACGAACAAGACCTTTCACCCCCGGGCGAGCGGCTGGGTGGGATTTGTCATCACGGCGGAAAGCAGGCGGATCTACTACCCGGGGGATACGGACGTCATTCCAGAGATGGATACGATCCGGGCCGACATCGTCATCATTCCCGTAGGCGGCACCTACACGATGACCGCCGTCGAGGCAGCCGACGCCGTCAGCCGGATGAAGCCCGTCGTGGCCGTTCCCATCCACTACGGCGACATTGTGGGGTCGCTGGCGGATGCTAAGAAATTCAAGGAATATTGCAAGGTTCACGTGGAGATCAAGCCGGTCACCGATTAGCATACTGTTCGCCGGGGAGAAAAATATTTTTCATCCTTTCCCTTGACAGTCCCTATTCCATGCATATATATACCTCTGATTTCCCGCATAAAATATCAGCTACCCACAGGGTCAGCAATTAATCCAGAAAGAAAAGATATCAACAATAAAAAGGGAGGTTTGAGGATGAAGATCAGGCCATTGTACGACAGACTTATCGTGAGGCGCGTTGCGGAAGAGGAGAAGACCAAGGGGGGGATCATCATCCCTGACACCGCAAAGGACAAGCCCACCGAAGGCGAAGTCGTGGCAGCGGGCAAGGGCAGACTGACCGAGGACGGAAAGGTCATCCCCATGGACGTCAAGAAGGGCGACCGGATCCTTTTCAGCAAGTACGGAGGCAACGAAGTCAAGATCGACGGCGTCGAGTACCTCATCATGAGGGAAGAGGACGTACTCGGAATCATCGAGAAAAAGTAAAAGAGAAAGAAGGAGGATATACTAGATGGGTGCGAAGATTCTGCAGTATGACGAGGTGGCGAGAAAATCGATTCTCGACGGCGTCAATGCATTGGCGGATGCAGTCAAGGTAACCCTCGGCCCCAAGGGCCGTAACGTGATCATCGACAAGAGCTTCGGTTCCCCCGTTGTGACCAAGGACGGCGTCACGGTGGCCAAGGAGATCGAGCTCGAGGACAAGTTCCAGAACATGGGCGCCCAGATGGTGCGCGAGGTGGCGAGCCGCACAAGCGACGTGGCTGGCGACGGCACCACAACGGCCACCATCCTGGCCCAGGCCATTTACCGCGAGGGGGCCAAGACCGTGGCGGCGGGCAGCAACCCCATGGACATCAAGCGCGGCATCGACAAAGCCGTCGAGGCGGTCATCGCGGAGCTCAGGAAGATCTCCAAGCCCACGAAAGACCAGAAGGAGATCGCCCAGGTCGGCACCATCTCCGCCAACAACGACGAATCCATCGGCAACATCATCGCCGAGGCCATGGGTAAGGTCGGCAAAGAGGGCGTCATCACCGTCGAGGAGGCCAAGGGGCTCCAGACGGAACTGGAAGTGGTCGAAGGCATGCAGTTCGACCGCGGCTACGTCTCCCCCTATTTCGTGACCAACCCCGAGAAGATGGAAGTCAACTTCGACGACGCCTACATCCTGATCTACGACAAGAAGATCAGCGGCATGAAGGACCTCCTTCCCGTTCTCGAATCGGCAGCGCGCAGCGGCAAGCCCCTGGTCATCATTGCCGAAGAGATCGATGGCGAGGCCCTGGCCACGCTCGTGGTCAACAAGATCCGCGGCACCCTGCAGGTGGCCGCCGTGAAGGCCCCCGGCTTCGGGGACCGCCGCAAGGCCATGCTCGAGGACATCGCGGTCCTCACGGGCGGAAAGGTCATCTCCGAGGAGATGGGCATGAAGCTCGAGAACGCTACGCTGCAGGATCTCGGACGCGCCCGGAAGCTCTCCATCGACAAGGACAACACCACGATCATCGACGGCGCCGGTTCCCGGGCCGAACTGGAAGGCCGTGTGAAGCAGATCCGCGCACAGATCGACGAAACCACCTCCGACTACGACCGTGAGAAGCTCCAGGAGCGTCTCGCGAAGCTCGTCGGCGGCGTCGCCCTGATTCGCGTGGGTGCGGCCACAGAGACGGAGATGAAGGAAAAGAAGGCCCGCGTCGAGGACGCACTCAACGCGACCCGCGCGGCCGTGGAAGAAGGCATCGTCCCCGGTGGCGGGGTGGCCTACATCCGGACCCTTCCCGCCCTTGAGAAGCTTGTCCTCGAAGGGGACCAGCAGGTGGGCGTCAACATCGTGAAAAAGGCCCTCGAGGAGCCCCTTCGGATGATCGCAGCCAATGCGGGCGTGGAAGGCTCCATCGTCGTGGAGAAGGTCAAGGAGAAGAAGGGCCCCTTCGGGTTCAACGCGGGGACGGAAGAGTACGAAGACCTCGTCAAGGCGGGTGTCATTGACCCGACGAAGGTCACCCGCTGCGCCCTCCAGAACGCCTCCTCCGTGGCGGGGCTCATGCTGACCACCCAGTGCATGGTGGCCGAGAAGCCCAAGAAGGAGAGCGCCATGCCGCCCATGCCCGGTGGTGGCGGTTACGGCGGAATGGGTGGAATGGATATGTAAGAAGAGGCGCTTTGCCCCTTCCTTCAGTGGAACGAAAAAGCCTCCTGCCCCGGCAGGGGGCTTTTTTTATCCTGCGTCAGTCGTCATCCGCCCTTGAAACTCGGGGAACAATGTGATAATTGCTACAAATTCAAGCACCAAGCGCCGGCGCAAGGCAAAAGGCGTAAGGCTGAAGACAAAGGAACTAACAAAGACAGATCGTTGTTGCCTTTAGCCTTAAGCCCTTAGCCCGCAGCCCTTAGCCTCGGAGGTACCATGGATTACAAGGCAACCCTGAATCTGCCCAAGACCGAATTTCCCATGAAGGCCAGCCTCGCCAAAAAGGAGCCGGAGACGCTCGCGTGGTGGGAGCAGATCCGGATCTATGACAGGATCCGCGAGGCCTCCAAGGGCCTTCCGACCTATATCCTTCACGACGGCCCCCCCTACGCCAACGGCGACATCCACCTCGGCACGGCCCTGAACAAGATCATCAAGGATCTCGTCATCAAGTCGAAGAACATGGCGGGCTTCGACAGCATCTACGTGCCCGGCTGGGACTGTCACGGTCTCCCCATCGAGCACCAGGTGGACAAGGAGCTGGGCGATAAAAAGGGCACGCTCTCGCAGGCCGAGAAGCGCCGTTACTGCCGCAAGTACGCCGAGAAGTACGTGGGCATCCAGCGAGACGAGTTCAAGCGCCTCGGGGTGTTCGGCGAGTGGGACAACCCCTACCTCACGATGGCCTACGAGTACGAGTCGATCACGGCAGCCGAGTTCGCCAAGCTGATGCTGAGCGGCGACGTCTACAAGGGCAAGAAGCCCGTCTACTGGTGCGCCACCTGCAAGACGGCGCTGGCCGAGGCGGAGGTGGAGTACGGCGATCACGTGACGCCGGCCATCTACGTCAAGTTCCCGATGATCTCGGATATCTCAGCTGTCCGGCCGAAACTCAAGGGCGAGAAGGTCTTCGCCGTCATCTGGACGACGACTCCCTGGACGATACCGGCCAACCTGGCCATCGCGTTCCACAAGGAATTCATCTATGCCGCCGTGAAGGTGAGAGAGACAGGCGAAGTCCTCATCATGGCCAAGGATCTCGTCGACTATTGCATGGACGCCTTCGGGTTCAAGCAGTACGAGATCCTCGACGAGTTCCCCGGCGAGGTGGTGGAGGGACTCAAGGCGAAACACCCCTTGATCGACCGCGAGAGCGTTTTCATCCTGGCGCCCTTCGTCACGCTCGATGCGGGCACGGGCATGGTTCACATCGCCCCGGGCCACGGCGCCGAGGACTACGAGATCGGCATGGAGTACGGCCTCGACAACTACGCCCCCGTCGACGAGGACGGCAACTTCACGAAGGACGTGGAGTTCTTTGCGGGGCAGTTCGTCTTCGACGCCAACGACGCCGTGAATGACAAGCTCAGGGAAATGGGGACGCTGCTCGGTGTGGGCGATATCGAGCATTCCTACCCGCACTGCTGGCGCTGCAAGAAGCCCATCATCTTCCGCTCCACGGAGCAGTGGTTCATTTCCATGGAGAAGAACGGACTGCGCAAAAAGGCCCTCGAGAGCATCAACAACGTGCAGTGGATCCCCTCGTGGGGGCGCGACCGGATCTACGGCATGGTGGAGAACCGGCCCGACTGGTGCATCTCGCGCCAGAGGCTTTGGGGCGTGCCCATCATCCTGTTCTACTGCAAGGATTGCGACACCGTCGTGTACTCGAAGGAGATCTTCGATCACGTGATAGGGCTCATGCGCGAGCAGGGAGCCGACGTCTGGTTCGAGCGCGAGTCGAAGGATTTGATGCCCGCCGGTTCGGCCTGCCCGAGCTGCAAGGGCACCACGTTCCGCAAGGAGACGAACATTCTGGATGTCTGGTTTGACTCCGGCGTGAGCCACGCCGCCGTCCTCGAGACGCGAAGCTATCTTCGCTCCCCCTGTGACATGTACCTCGAGGGGAGCGACCAGCACCGCGGCTGGTTCCACTCATCGCTGCTCGAGTCCGTGGGGACGCGCGGGCGGGCCCCCTACACGACGGTTCTCACCCACGGCTTTGTCGTCGACGGCGAGGGGAAGAAGATGTCCAAGTCCGTGGGCAACGTCATCGATCCCCAGGCGATCATCGATGAGTTCGGCGCCGAGATCCTGAGGCTGTGGGTCGCCGCCGAGGACTACACCGACGACATCCGGATCTCCGACGAGATCCTTAAGCGCCTCGTCGAGGCCTATCGCCGGATTCGAAACACGAGCCGCTACATCCTGGGCAACCTCAACGACTTCGATGCAAAGAAGGACCTGATCCCCTATGCCGAGATGGAGGAGATCGACCGGTGGGCCCTGTACCGCCTGCAGGCTCTCATCGAGCGGACACGGAAGGCTTACGAGAACTTCCAGTTCCACATCGTCTACTACACGCTCTACAACTTCTGCACGGTGGATCTGAGCTCCCTCTATCTCGACGTGCTCAAGGACCGCCTCTACACCTCCGGCAAGGTTTCGAAGAGCCGGCGCTCCGCCCAGAGCGCCATGTTCCTCATCCTCGACGCCATGACGAGGCTGCTGGCCCCGATCCTCTCCTTCACGGCCGAGGAGGTGTGGCAGAGCCTGCCCTCCGGCGAGGGGAAGGCGGCCAGCGTGCACCTGACGCAGTTCCCCGCCGTGAACCCGGCCTGGACCGACGAGAAGCTGGGCGATACCTGGAAGACCCTGATCGCGGTGCGCAGCGAGATCTCCAAGGCCCTGGAGACGGCACGGAAGAACAAGGTCATCGGCCATCCGCTCGATGCGGCCGTGACGGTGACCGGTCCGGAAAAAATCGTGGAGCTTCTCTCAAAGTACGAAGAGGATATGCGGGCTCTCTGCATCATCTCCGGGTTCCGCGTGCAGAAGGGCGTTGAGCTCAAAAATGCCTTCGAGAGCACGGAGCTGCCCGGTCTCAAGGTCGCCGTGACGAAGGCAGGCGGCGAGAAGTGCCAGCGCTGCTGGGTCTTCAGCGAGGAGCTGGGGCGCAACGCCGATCACCCGAACATCTGCCCGCGGTGCCTGGCGAACCTGCAGTAGCAGGTTCGAGGGGCGAGGGTTGAGGGACGGGGGCTTAGACAGAAGAAAAAGAAAAGGCGGAAGGACATCAATCCTTTCGCCTTCACTTTAGAGGTGATTGTGAAAAGAAACTACCTGCTGTTTGTGCTCACCGTGCTCGTCATCGTTGTGCTCGACCAGATCACGAAGGTCTACATCGACACGAACATGACGCTGCATGAGTCCATTCCCGTTATCCACGGCTTTTTCAACATCACCTATGTGAGGAATCCGGGGGCGGCCTTCGGTTTTTGGCCGACGCCGCGCCGTTTCTGCGGGCGCTCTTCCTGATCGGCGTCTCCATCTTCGCCGCGGGGCTCATTGTCTACTACGTCGTCAAAATGAAGACGGAAGATATCCTGCTCACCTACGGCATGTCGCTCATCATGGGCGGGGCCGTGGGCAACCTCATCGACCGC
>JGI11641J44799_10000525_pt1 | contig 11630 bp, 8 predicted proteins | sample WetSurSiteA1Bulk_FD_44799 | JGI IMG/M metagenome (IMG submission 44799) | reverse complement strand
ATTGTGATCACCCACGGAACCGATACGCAGGAAGAGACAGCTTTTTTCCTGAATCTCGTGGTGAAAAGCGATAAACCGGTGGTATTGACCGGTTCTATGCGACCTTCAACAGCTCTGAGTGCCGAAGGTCCCCTGAACCTTTATAATGCCGTTGCCGTTGCTGCCAGTTCGAAATCGAAAGGATATGGCGTGCTGGTTGTCATGAACGACGAGATCCATTCCGCACATGGTGTCAAGAAGATGATTACCACACCAGTTCAAACATTCCAGTCTCCCGAGGAAGGAATGTTGGGAAGCGTCATATTTGGAGATGTGGAGTTTTTTCACAGGACATACGGCCTTAATACGGTTAACAGTGAATTCTCTGTTGACGGCGTGAAGGAGTTACCGCGCGTGGACATTGTTTATGCCTGTGCCGATGCATCACCGGATTTAATTGATCTGATGGTGAAAGCCGGGGCAAAAGGAATTGTAATTGCCGGTGTTGGCGATGGAAACATGAACGCAGGAACATTGGAAGCAGCCAAAAGAGCAACAAAAATGGGAATTGCTGTTGTCAGGGCTTCACGTGTACCTACCGGTACGGTCTTGCTCAAAGGTGAGATCAATGATGAAGAATACGGAACCGTCTCCTCTATGGAACATAATCCGCAAAAGGCCAGGGTGATTTTAATGCTGGCTTTGTTGAAGAACAGGAGCAGGGAGGAATTGCAAAAACTGTTTATCGAATATTAGCAGACCTGTTGTACAAATATTGCGTAAAGCTTGCGATAAGGATCTTTGCTGACCCTGCCGCCTGCCGGGTATCTTTTCAACCTGGCAAGGAGGCAGGGTTTTCAGTTTCTTTTTCTGAAATCCCTGATCTCAGGTTGTTTCGTTATTTTATTGTAACTTAGGGATTGCCCTGGATTTATCGACTGTCCTTGAGATACCTGCAGTATGACAGCGCATCATTACAGACTAAGGGAAATTTTGGTTAAAGACGGATCTGCAGATCGATATCGGCTTTGGCAAGGAGAGCCGGGGATTCTTTTTTAATTTTAATCGCTTTTTACAATCCAATCTGAAGAATTATGGCCGTAAAAATGAAGAAAAGCCTTTCTGATTCAATTATCAGCGACGGCAGTGCGCTTTCAGAAGTTCTGGAAAACTGGTACGAACAGCACCTGATGTCGGAAAACCTAACAGACAATGAAAGGGCACAGGCCCGCGAACGCTATGAAGCATTCGCCAGCACGGTAAGAGACATACTGGCCCCGCAATGGGTAAAAACTGAGGAGACTTACCGGCTTGAAAATCCTAAACGGGTATATTACCTTTCCATGGAATTTCTTATCGGCCGTTCCCTGGCCAACAACCTCACAAACCTGTTGCTGGAACCTCAGGCCATGAAACTGGTAAAACAGAAGAGCATTAACTGGATCGAGTTGCTGGAACAGGAACCTGACCCCGGGCTCGGTAACGGAGGACTGGGACGGCTTGCTGCCTGCTTTCTGGATTCCATGGCCACACTTGCAATTCCTGCCATGGGCTACGGTCTGAGATATGAATATGGCATTTTTGAGCAATCAATCCAGGATGGCTGGCAGCATGAAAGACCTGCCAACTGGCTTCGTTATCCTGATCCGTGGGAAATTGCACAGCCCGAGGAATCGGTTGAGGTAAGGCTGAACTGCTCTTTTGAAATTCATGATGAAACTTTGCGCGCCATACCAGGCCGTCCGTCCATCGCCATTGGTATACCCTATGACCGGCCTGTGGTTGGCTACGGAGGAAAAACAATCAATACACTGCGCCTTTGGACGGCCGCAGCTCCAAACTACTTCGACTTCTGGGGATTCAGCAGCGGTGACTTCGTAGGTGCCATAGCTGCCACGCTGGCAGCAGAGTCGCTTACCCGCGTGCTATACCCCGACGACTCAACAAGCATGGGTCAGGCCCTGCGATTTGTTCAGGAGCATTTTCTCGTTTGCTGTTCCCTGGCCGATATCGTACGACGGTTCAGAAAATCCAACACCGATTGGGAGGAATTGCCATCAAAGGCAGCCATACAGCTCAATGACACGCATCCTGCCATGTCAGTCCTGGAGTTGATGCGTATTCTGCTTGATGAGGCAAACCTGGGATGGGACAAAGCCTGGGACATCACCCGGCAGACGCTGGCTTATACCAATCATACACTGTTGCCCGAGGCTCTGGAGAAATGGCCACTGGATTGGTTTGAGAAAATAATGCCCCGGCAACTGGAAATTGCCTATGAAATTAACCGGCGGCTTCTTGAAAACGTGCGTGAGCGCTACCCGGGAGACAATCATCGTGTGGAATGCATCAGCCTTTTCGAAGATTACGCCGGCAAAAAAATGCGTATGGCCAACCTGGCGATTGTAGGTTCACACAGCACCAACGGGGTGGCTGCCATCCACTCCGGCCTGTTACGCACTGTAACGGTAAAGGAACTCGCTGAACTATACCCTGAGCGCTTTAACAACAAGACCAACGGTGTTACCCCAAGGAGATGGCTGCTGCTTGCAAATCCCCCTCTGGCAAGCATAATTACTGACGCTATTGGTGACAAATGGATAACCGATCTCGGCAGGCTGAAGGAGTTGAAACCGCTGGCTGGCGATACGGGCTTCCGGGATGCCTTTCTCAAAGCAAAACGTACGGCGAAACAGAATTTTGCCACATGGCTCCGGTCAGCCCAGGGTCAGTTTGTGGATCCCGACAGCATTTTTGATTGCCAGGTGAAGCGTATACACGAATATAAAAGACAACTGCTGAATGCCCTGCGAATTGTCATACAATACAACCGGATACGGGAGAATCCGGGACTGCGCATGCACCCTAGAACATTCTTCTTTGCCGGCAAGGCTGCACCGGCTTATCATCTGGCAAAACTCGTGATCAAGTTCATCAATAACCTGGCAGAAACCATTGAGGAAGATCCCCGGGTCAGCCACCTGCTCAAAGTAGTCTTTTTGCCCGAATACAGTGCTACATTGGCCGAACGCCTTATCCCTGCAAGCGATGCCTCCAACCAGATTTCCACTGCGGGCTATGAAGCCAGCGGCACCAGCAATATGAAATTCATGATGAACGGGGCACTTACAGTGGGAACGTACGATGGTGCCAATATCGAAATGGTCGAGGAAGCAGGAGAAGACAATTTCTTTATGTTCGGTCTGAAAGCCGGTCAGGTTGCCGAAAATCGTGCCTGGTACAGCCCTTTCTGGCATTATGAAAATGATCCGGATACCCGTTCTGCACTCGACCTCATCTTCTCGGATCATTTCAGCCGCAATGAGCCGGGTCTTTTTGAACCTTTCCGCGAAGTACTGCTTAAACACGATCATTACATGCACCTGGCCGATCTTGCATCCTTTTGTGAGGCCCACGAACGGCTGGGCAGAACATATGTCAACCAGGATGCCTGGGCCCGTATGGCAATAATGAATATTGCCGCTTCGGGAAAATTCTCCAGCGACCGTACCATTCAAGAATATGCATCGGATATCTGGAATGTTAAACCTTGTCCTGTTCAATAATGGACGGGTGGTTCGAATGCTTCCTGCGGCGCCGCTTCCCAGGCATAACTACCAGGTTTGCCGGTATCTTTGATGTATTGAATCTGACAAGGAATTAACTGCCTAATACCTGCCGCCAATGGCATCTGTAAATGACAATACCGGAATTGATCGGGGCTGCAGCTTTCCCCTGGGTCCGACCATTGAGCGTGGCGGGGTGAATTTCAGCCTTTTCTCGAGGAACTGCCATGGTGTTGAACTGATGTTGTTTAATGCGGTTGACGATGTCCGGCCTGAAAGGATCATCCGCCTGGATCCGTTTAAAAACCATACTTACCAGTACTGGCATATATTTGTCCCCGGTCTGCAGGCAGGTCAGTTATATGGATACAGGGTTACCGGGCCTGTTGAGCCCCACAAAGGTCACCGGTTTGATCGGGAAAAAGTCCTGCTTGATCCGTATGCAAAAGCAGTGGCTGTTCCCGGAGCTTATAACCGCGATGCACTGAAGAAGCCCGGGCCGTCTCATGCTCCCGCCATGAAAAGTGTTGTGGCCGATCTTGCGTTGTACCCATGGGAAGGCGATGTGCATCCCGGAAAGCCATTCGCAAAAACTGTCATTTACGAAATGCATCCGGCAGGATTCACCAGGAATCCAAATTCCGGCTTAACGGCTGAAATGCGGGGAACCTTCGTGGGTTTGACCCAAAAAATACCTTACCTTATTGAGCTGGGGATCACTGCCGTTGAACTGTTGCCGGTATTCCAGTTCGATCACCAGGATTGTCCGCCCGGCCTCGTAAATTACTGGGGTTACTGTCCGGTTTCCTTTTTTGCCCCGCACCAGGGATATGGTTCAGGCCATCATCCCCTGGCTGTATTGGACGAATTCCGGGATATGGTAAAAGCCCTTCATCGGGCAGGAATTGAAGTGATCCTGGATGTGGTTTTCAACCATACTGCTGAAGGGGATGAAACCGGTCCTGCATTTAGCTTCAGGGGAATTGACAACAGCATTTACTATCTCCTTGAAAAGGACAAGTCGAAATATTCCAATTTCACGGGAACAGGAAATACACTGAATGCAAACCACCCGATCGTAAGGCGAATGATCATTGACAGCCTTCATTTCTGGGTTGAGGAAATGCATGTGGATGGTTTCCGGTTTGACCTGGCATCGATCCTTGCCAGGGATGAAATGGGGAAACCTTTAGAGAATCCACCGGTTTTGTGGGACATAGAATCCGATCCGGTCCTTGCCGGAACCAAGCTTATCGCTGAAGCATGGGATGCTGCAGGATTGTACCAGGTAGGAAGTTTTATCGGCGACAGCTGGAAAGAATGGAACGGACGGTTCAGGGATGATATCCGAAGGTTCCTGAAAGGGGAGCAGGAGACTGTTTCGCGACTGGCCACGCGCCTCCTGGGCAGTCCCGATTTATACGAACGGGAACTCCGGGAACCGGAGCAGAGCATTAATTTTGTTACCTGTCATGATGGCTTTACGCTGAATGACCTGGTATCATATGACCAAAAGTACAATGAGGCCAATGGAGAAGACAACCGCGACGGAAGCAATGACAACCTGAGCTGGAACTGCGGAGCTGAGGGACCTACAACTGATCAGGCAGTCATGCTTCTCCGGAACCGTCAGGTCAGGAACTTTTTCACCCTTACCCTGCTGTCTCTTGGAGCCCCCATGTTGTCGATGGGTGATGAGGTACGCAGGACCCAGGGCGGTAACAACAATTGTTACTGCCATGACAGTGAACTTTCGTGGTTTGACTGGAGCCTGCATGATAAGCATGCGGACCTCTACAGATTCGTAAAACTGCTTATTGCAGGACGGCTGCAACGTGATTCAGCCCGAGAGGAATACAGCATGAGCCTTCAAAAGCTGCTTGAACAACCACACATCACCTGGCATGGTACCCGGCTGAACCAGCCCGACTGGTCAGCTCATTCACACAGCATCGCACTTTCGTTTCATTCGCTGAGCGGCAGAATGGCCATGCACATCATGGTCAACGGTTACCGTGAATCACTGGATTTTGAGATCCCCGCATCATACGGGGAAATTTCCTATGCCTGGAAACGATGGATCGATACAGCTTTGGCTTCACCGGATGACATAACACTTTGGCAGGAAAATCCTGAAATAAATGGCAGATCATACAGGGTGCAGGATCACACCATTGCGGTGCTGGTATCAGAACTACCGGCTTCCCATCCGTTTAACTCCAGCGCGATCTGATAAAGACCATGGCCTCCTGAACATCCATTTCACGTGTGCCCGAGGCGGTGCGCACATAAAACCGGGCCTGTCCCTCATCCCTGACATAAACCGGAACAGGAGAGGGCAGTACAATCAGCCGGCATACCTCTTTCCCTTCATGCACATGAAAGAGTATACGCACCAGTTTGCAGGCCGGTGTGCCCATCTTTTCAGCGATCACCGTCATGATCAGTTGCGTATACCCGTCACTGTCCTTACGGTTCAGGGTTTGGTAGTCCTTTTCAAGCCCCAGGATATTCCCGTCATCTGCCACACCAATCAGCAGAGAACCGCCCCGGGTATTCATGAAACCAGCCAGTGTTTTGGCAATAACGCTCTCAAGCGTTTTGTTTACCTTCTGCTGCCGGTAATCATAGCGAAAGGAGGATTTGAACTCAAGATTCTCATCCTCCCCTTGCCTGATCAGCGCATGGAGGTTCTTTTCAAGCTCATTTCTCAACTGAAAAATCAGGAAGTTCCGTCTTCTATAGGCCAGTAATGAAATCAGGGAAACTCCCCCCATTAAACCGCCGAAGATCAGATAGAAAAAGAACTTGACGGGAGTCTGCAGGGTAATAGCCCTGATGAACTGGTCAAAAACAAACTGCCACACTGTAACATCCGTGGAATAACGGTATTCATAGTATGACGTCAATTCATTTACCGGCAGGAAAACAAAGATACCGAACAGCAGCCCGGCCAAAATGATCACCGAATACCTGACCGAATCCTTCATTTACTGCATGCAACTGTACACGATGATCTACCTGCCACCCAGGCTAAATACCACGCCACCGCCCAGGGTCCACTGGTAGAAGGTTGAATAACTCGCTACTCCTGCACCTGCACCACCCGTGCCAAAGTACAAACCGCCTCCTACTGCTTGTACCGCTGAAAGCAGACCGCCTTGTAATTTGATGGCTATTTTTTCAGATGCCCAGATATTTAAACCGGCCTTAATGCCCCAGGTGAATTTGGTTGCGCTTCCTGAATTCCCGGTCTCGGGATTGTCGATGTTAAAAATACACATGCCCAGTTGAACACCGAAATAAGGCTCTAATTTAGGGTTCATTACAAGATAACGATTGCCGCCAAGCATCAGATAGTTGGAGGCAACATCAAACTCAGCGTGCTGAATGCCGTCCATGTAATATTCCATCGGGGCTTTTGAATCGAGGCGAAGGTATGAGAATTCAAGACCATAGGCCTCATGCAGCATATATTCCAGCCCGCCGCCGTATTCAAATCCACCTTCTATGGTACCTTCAAAATACTCGGTGGAGGAGTAATAAGAATCCACTTTGTCGTCGAATGCATAACTTGTATACACATGAAGACGAATGGTACGTGCACGCTGAGGGACAGTCTGCCGGGGCGCAATCTGCTGCGTTTCCTGAGCAAAAACATAACTCGCTGTTAAGAAGAGGACGAGGGTAAGTAGTTTTTTCATACGGGTATATTTAAAAATTTTAAAATGATACATCATGCGCCTGTCAGAAATCACAGCGGATGTCGTTCGATTGCTTGTAATCACAAATATAATGAGAAAATATATCGGAAACACAGGGTTCCATGCGTAAAAAAATGTAAATTAGCTAAAAACCAATATGCAAGATTATGAAAACCCTACTTACAATGCTGCTCGTTCTGCTGGTCTCGTTCCAGGTTACCGGCCAAAAAAAGTCCAAGGTGGATCCAAAGGATGCACAAATAGATTCTCTCACGCGTTACTCAAACAGCCTCACGGTGCAACTGGATTCGGTTTCCAAGGAACTGGTCAAATATGTCGGTGTATATAACGTTGTCAAGGAGAAGGTGATCCATTATAATTTTGATCCTACCAGGATGTCCTACCTGATCGATTCGCTAAAGGCCTCCAGGGATGCAGAATTTGCAAAACTGACCAATGACAGTTTGCATGTTGTGGCAACTGACAGCATACCAATACTAAAAAATGAAATCAGGATCTTGCAGGCTGCACTGGAAGGCGAGAAGATCGCAGGTACAGAAAAACTAGCCGCCTTAAGCACCGAGGAAATTGAAAAGGCTAAAGCCATCAGCAATCTAAAGCAACTGAAGGAGCTCTTTGATAACAAAATAATTTCAGAAGCGGAATTTATTGCCCTGAAGAAGAAATACCTCGATAAGCTATAACCTGGTCACTCCTGATGTGACCTCCTGGCCTGCATGAAGCTATTGGGTGGGGTTAATCGCTTCATGTTAAAAACATATATTGAATTGTAAATTCAATTATATTTGGGTAATTCTAAACGGCAGAAAGCATACATTTGTGGACGAATTAATCTCTCGTTGCTTTGACAAGATCTGAATCATCACAAATATGGATCGAGGCCGGTTACAGGTTGTTTGCTTATGAAGGACCTGAAGGTGTTCAGGTTGAAAAGCTGGCCCGGCTGGTTAACAGGAATAAGTCAGGATTTTATCATCATTTCGGTGACCGCGATTTATTCTTTTCCGAGCTCATTGTTTACCATTATGGTGTTATTGAGCAATTCTGCTATGAAATTTCGCAGTTAAGGCATTTCGATCCGGATTACCTCCATCTGCTGATCGGGTATAAAACCTCGGCTTTTATACAGATGCAATTACGCAGGAACATGAAAATTCCCTTATTCAAAGAAACCTTTCACAAGGTCAGAAAAAGAACGGAAAGGGAGTTAATGCCCTTGTGGGCTGCTTATGTAAAATTGCCCGTTAATCTTCCCCTGGCGCAGGAATTGTGGAATATCTTACGGGATGTTTTCTTTACGCGGTTAACCGGTGAGGACCTGGACTTTGATTCCTTGCACGCAATGGTGCATGAGTTTTCGCAAATTGTAGAAAAACTGAAACACATGGCCGGCAAAGCGGTCGTATTTCCGGTATCGCCCAATGGAGGCTGACATTCTGAGGGGGAGTTCTAAAAAGTATATCCCAGGGAGGTAATGATCCCCCAGTCATTTTTCGACGAATGGCTGGCGGAGGGGTTTTTGTCGAGATTCCAAAAAACCATGAGCCTGAGAAAGACATCTTTCAGCAGAAGTCAGTCATAATAAGTCAGTGTTTATAACTTTCTTCCAGATACTCACAGACTCGGACTAAGGTGTGAATTACCTAGTAAACGAGGGACAGAAAAAAAATAGAAATATTGAATTAGAATAGTTAAATTTGTTTAACCACTTTAACATGGAATCCGCCTCTGGTAAGGAAAAAATGAAACCAATGAAAACCAGTTCAATTGTTTTTTTGTTTCTGCTATTTCTATATGAGTTCCCGATATACGGCCAGCTGAAACTTGGCGGTTCGCAGTCTGAGATCAATTTCAGGGAAGGTCCAGGTGTGAATTCAAAGGTTTTATCTACAGTCAGCAATTCAAATCTTCTCGTTATTCTTCCCGGCGAACCTAAAAACGGCTATGTTGAGGTTTTCGACATTGAGTCGAGTTCATTTGGATTTGTTTACGAGCCTTTAGTTAAGGTAACTGATACACTCCATTTTCAAAAACAGCATTTTTTCGAAAAATCGGGTGAAAATGACACTGAAGATGTTGAAATTGAGCTGATCAACCGAACGGATCATTCTCTGTTTGTATGGATCAATAAGAACGTATACAACCTGGCTCCTCATGAAAAGAAGGAGTTGATTTTCAGCGATGAGGATGTTATCTATTTTTCTTCCGCTCCTGGTTTGTATCCTGTCTTTGGCAGGGAGATCCTTAAAAAAGGGACTTCCTATAAACTGGATTTTTCACTTTAAAAGCATGGAATGCCCTTTTTAAATTAACTGTTTCTGACTGTGCCCCTGATAAAGAAATTATTACTGATCTTAATAGTCCTGTTAAATCTTAACGGGCATGCCCAGGAAAGAGATACCCTGAAGCTTACTATAACAAGGGTGGATCGGCAAATAAAGACGGACACCGTGTATGTGTTTTCAACCCGTGTGGATACCATTGCCTTGCAACCCATCAAGGCTGACACGAGTAAAGTGGCCAGGGATATCAATCCGCTGGACATGGAAGAATCAAAGTACAAGATCAAGTTTATGGGAAGCTTAAGGACAAATGCCTATTACGATTTTACAGGGATGCCCAGCACTGAGGGATTTATGCCTTACGATATACCGGTTGGCGAAGAATCAATTGATGGCTTGTCAAGTGTATATGCCGGTGCCCGGCAATCGCGGATAGGTATTGAAGGAAACGCAAATACCCGGGTTGGAAAGATAAAAACCTATATCGAAGTTGATTTTGCGAGCAGGAGTGAGTCCTTGTTGCGTTTACGGCATGCCTATGCAGAATGGAATTTTTTTAAGATCGGATACAGCTGGAGTACTTTCATGGATAATGCCTCGCTGCCTACCACCGTGGATTTTGAGGGACCAAACAGCAGCCTCAATAAGCGGCATGGGATCATCAGGTATGAAAGGAAGTTCGGGGAAAGCAGCGTTGCGGGCATATCGCTGGAATCACCCCAGACGGATTATTCCAATCCAGCCGATACACTCATCCAGGACAAAAATAAACAAAGCAACTTTGATATTGCCGCACGATATAAATTCTTTAACAAACTCGGCCATGTTCAGATTGCAGGTATATTCCGGAGAATACAATATCTGAATCAGACAAAAATGGATGTGATGTACGGATGGGGAATTCTTCTCAGTACGAATCTGCACTTCAACGAGAAAAACATACTGTCTGGCCAATTCTCCATAGGCCAGGGTATTGCGAATTACTACGTGGGATTCGTGGACAGGCAGCTGGATGCAGTATACGATCCCGTTTTAATGAAGATGTCTCTCAAGGCCATTCAGGGAGGATTCTTGAGCTATACTTACATATTGAGTCCTTCCTGGAGATTTTCACTGACAGGCGGGACGTCCTATATTAAAGGCAAGGATTTTGAAACGGACGATACCTTCAGATCAAGCCAGTATTTTGCAGCGAACACTTTTTATAATCCCATTGAAACGATCAGGCTTGGTTTTGAAGTTACAACAGGTTCAAGAACCAACCTGGATTTGCAGAAAGGCAATTCGACCAGGATCTCCTTTCTGGCAAGCTTCGATTTCTGACAGGCCCCTGTTCTTGCGGCAGATTGGGAACCTTACCCTGGCGCATGTTTGACGGAAAATGAATTCCTGTTTTACTTCATATGGGCTTTTTCCCAGGCCCTGACATCGGTTCTGGCTTTATCAAAGAGCCTTTCATAATTCGTTTTCAGGATCTTCTCCCGGGCTTCAGGGGTAAGCAGGTTCCACAGGGGTTCATAGATATGATAAATCTGTATATGCTTTTCCTGGCTGGCGGGGGCCACATTATCCGTTCCGAAAAGGAAGTGGTCGGGATATTTATTGATGAGGTTCGCTGAGTTGGATATTGTGGTTTCGTTCGTCAAAATATACTTGGCCACTTCATCCCAAGAAATATCAAAATAAAGATTTTGATAATCAGGATCCGATAAAAGCTGGCCAAGAAGCACAGCCATATCCTTCAGCGGAGCAACAACCCTTCCCATGCCTGCATGAGCCCATATTATGGTGGTATTTGGATGACGTCTTACAAGATCCTTCATCCCGTCGAGGTAATTCGGCTTCCCTGGCTTTGGAAAAGGATTGTCGATATCGTTATGAATCAGGGCCACCAGTCCCGCCTCGGCACAGAAATCCAGAATGCTGTCGACGGCAGGATCGTAAAAACTGGCCACATCCCCTTCAATTTTGGAAGATACAAACTCCTTGTGAATGGTAAATTCCCCTACTCCCGAAAACACTTCAGGAAAGGTGAGCAACACCCTCCGTATATGAGCAGCAGCATACATATCGGCGGG
>JGI11641J44799_10000524_pt1 | contig 11631 bp, 7 predicted proteins | sample WetSurSiteA1Bulk_FD_44799 | JGI IMG/M metagenome (IMG submission 44799) | reverse complement strand
AAAAAGTACCTGCCGGGCCGATAGCATAAGCACGGGCATAATATTTCGTAGCATAATCGAGCTTGGTTAGTGTTACCGGGAAGGCTGCTTTAAAAAGTGTGCCGGTGTAAATGGTTTTTGACTTGGCCGTTGTCGGACCTGCTGCCTTATCGTAGCAAATACCCTTTTCGGTAATGCCATCGCCCTGTGCAACAACAAAGCCCTGAACAATAGCCGAGTTCGCTGTGATACTGGAAATCTTGGCCGTTGCAAGTGTCGTGTCAAGCCTGACTTCCGATGTCTCCTTTGTGCATGCGGCAAGTATTAATGCCACTGCTGCAGGGAGCATCATCATTCTGAATATTGATTTTATTTTCATAAATCTTTCTTTTAGATATTCTCGGTACTAGAAGTTTTTAACCAGTGTACATGAACCGGCTTCTGTTGGCCCTGTCGGCTGCGTGATAGTCAGCGTGATAGTGTAATTTCCAGGTGTTACGGTAATATTATCACCGTTATGGAAAAGATCAGTCAGATCTTTACCTCCGGGACGATAACCAAGGTTCCATGCCCAGCCGTCATTCAGCCTGAACTTAATGTCGCCGGCCACGAGGTCGATTGTGATACTCCATTTCCCAGTTGCAGCGTCATAATCCATCTTCTGGTCAGGTGAGTTCCACTGGTTAGGTGTTGCCGAACCGACAAGCCCAATCATGTATGGGTCAGTTGAGTATGTCAGTGCATTGACATCAGCCCACATCTTATGCCATCCGCTGGCAGCTACCAGGATTCCAGTTCCACCGTTGGCTACAAGGTTCGATCCGCTGGCTCCGTAGGAAGTTCCGGAATCCGGGTCAAGCAGTGTAAATGCCTTCGTAGCATCGAGTTTGACGAACCCGTAATATTTTCCGTCACCCAAAGCTGATTCAATCTTCTGTGTAACACCCGAATTGATAAGATCAAGACGGGGCAGTCCGTATGTAGTGACATTCGTAGTTTTGGTAGCGGATGAATAGACCATAGGATCTGCGCTTGTACCGGGAGCTCCCGTGCCGGCATCCACAACCAGGAGTGACCTGATGCGGAAGTCGGCTGATGAGGTAGCATCAGCGGGGAACTTCTGCAGAAGGATCCCATTAAGATCACTAACAGTAATCTTTATGGAAGTATCCTGAATACCGGAATAGATGGTAACTACATCGGCAAATTTATTTCCAGCGGCGCAAGCCTCAAGGACATATGTAGCCGAAGCAGTGAACCCCGGATCAACAGGAGTGCCGACGAACTCAAGCATGTCCGAACCGTTGGACCTCTCCAGGGTCAGATTGGGAAGGGTTACGAGCGTCGGGACTACCGGGTTGGCCGACATTACGACCTTTGTCCCGTCCTCTTCACAACCTGTGAAAAGGCCAAGCAGCCCGATAAACGTCAGATATATTAATAAATTCTTCTTCATTTTTCTTAAGTTTTAAGATTAATAACCGGGGTTATTCACTCCGTTATAATTNGGGTTGGCCGATAATTCATCGCCGGGGATCGGGAATAGATTCATGTGCGATGATGTGCTTGTTCCGGCATACGTTCCGCCTTTCCATTGCCAGAGGTAATCGCCGCCGGTGAACTTGCCAAAGCGTATCAAGTCTGTACGTCTCTGAGCTTCATAGTAAAACTCGCGGCAACGCTCGTCAAGTATGAAATTCAGGTCAAGGTCGGTAGAAGTGATGTTACCGCTTGTATTACCGTATGCACGCTCCCTTATTAAGTTGATGTCAGCAACAGCTGCATCGATATTTGAAGCTCCGCCCAATCTGAATAGTGCTTCAGCCCTCATCATATATGCGTCAGCGAGACGGAATACCGGAAAATCAGTGCATGCATAGGCAGCACTGTATGTTGCAGGCCGGCTACCGTCATGGTTCTTTGCCGTAAATTTATAGACGCCGATACCATAATCACCGCTTGACGATGCACTCGGGATATACATCGATTTCTTCTGTTTCAGGAAAACGCGCTTGTCTTTGGCCATAAGAAAAAGAGAATCAGATTTCGGTACAGGTACATTCCCATATGTGGCGACTGTGTCGACAAGAATATTCATGAAATTCGCCCTGGCACGGTTACCGTTCCAGTTTGTGTTAGAGGTAAGTCCGTGGAAATCCTCAGCCCTGATATATCTCGCATCACTGCTTGATTCTATAATAAAGGTCGTCCCTACATAACCCTGGGTATATATACCGTCCTGGTCCCATGCAAAGATCATCTCAGGATTATGCTTCCCGTCATTGTCAGCAGAAAAATTCTGCCTGTAATCAGTTGCCAGGGAGTATTTCCCGCTGCTGATCACCTTGTCGCAATAAGTCTTGCAGTCAGTCCACCTGGCTGTGCCCGTATAGACCTGGGCATTGAGGTAAAGCCTGGCGAGCAGCATCCATGCTGCTGCCTGGTCTGCCTGAGGATAGGAGAATTTAGGTTCTCCGAGGGTATTCAGTATATCAAGCAGTTCAGATTCAACATAGTCGAAAATCTGGGTCCTGGTGCCGATCTTCGGGAAGAACTTGCCGACGCCGTCAGCTTCAGTGGTGAACGGGAACTGTCCGAAAAGGTCAATTGCCCAGTAATAGGCCAGAGCCCTGAGGAATCTTGCTTCAGCCCTGTACTTTACAACGGCAGGGTCATTATTGCCTTCGGTTTTTACAAGAAAATCGTTCGCGTATGTGACGCTGAGGCTGAGACGCTGAAAAAGAGCCGTGAGGAACTGGTTGGTCGGGCTCCATGTCATGGTGTTAAGGTCAGATATACCGGCATCGCCCCATCCGCAGATGGCTTCGTCAGTGGTTATCTCCTGAAGGTTCCAGAGAGCCCTCATTGTAGTGAAGAAGTTGACGTCAGATGCAGCTATATCAGCACCAGCGTTGGTACCGTCCTGCCCTGAAATGATGAAGCTGGCATAGATCTTACCGAGGACCTCCTGCATATAAGCTGGATCATCGCCCAGGTTCCCGGCAAGTATTCTGGTGGGATCTTTCGGGGTGACGTTCAGGTCTTTCACGCACGATGAGATCATCAGTGCAGAAAGTATAATTCCGAATATTACAATCTTTTTATTCATATCTGCTTATCATTTAATAATTAGAAGGTAAGACCGAGGCCGAGTATGTAAGTACGTGGTCTGGGATAGAAATTGTTGTCAAAACCTCCGCTGACCTCCGGGTCAAGACCGCTGTACTGTGTTACAATCAGAGCATTCTGCACTGTGAAGCTCAGGCGAGCTCCGAGTGCGCCGAAGAGATTGTCAAACCTGTAACCTGCACTTATGTTGTCAAGTTTCAGGAATGATGCATTCTCAACGAAATAATCGCTGGTGAACTGACGTTTAACAAAATTAGTCTCGGCCAGTGCCTTGGTGAAATTCTTAAAGTAGCCTATCTGATACAACTGGTCATAAGATGCACCTGACGCCACATTGTTTAAAACATAGTTGCCTATGCTTCCGCGGGCTGAAGCGGAAAGGTCGAAGTTTTTGTATTCGAATCTTGCCGAGAGGCCAAGCAGCCAGTCAGGGGCGGGGTTATGGTAAATGTACTTGTCAGCGTTATCGCCGTTGACAACTCCTCCTTCACCAGAGAGATCAACATAAAGACCTTCTATAGGTTTGCCATCTGCATCATAAACCTGTTTGTTTACAAAGAAGGATCTGACCGGATAACCGACTCTGGTCACCTGCCTGACGCCCTCAAAACTGGTTCCGTAAGTGACACCTATATAATTGGGATCATCGGTGATCAGCAGTTTTGTGACCTCGTTCTTATTATAAGTTGCGTTAAGACCTATAGTCAGCGTCATATCTGATTTTGAGACCGGAACCACATTAAGCGAAAGCTCAAAACCTCTGTTTTCCATGCTTCCGACGTTAGTGAGAAGAACGTTTGAGAAGTTACTTCCGCTGGGTATCGTAACCGTATTCAGCATATCGTTGGTAGTCCTTTTGTAGACATCAACTGATCCTGTGATGCGGTCAGCAATGAAACTAAAATCAAGTCCTGCGTTCAGGGTGGTTGTCTCCTCCCATTTTATGTCAGGGTCATAGGCATTAGGACGAAGGGTAGGCATGAAATTGCCATTGATGGGATAGTAAGAACCCTGCAATGACTCCCTGTACACTGCCTGGGCGGGATAATCATTACCGATATCCTGCTGTCCGGTAATGCCCCAGCCTAATCTGATCTTCAGGTCTGTTATGCTTGAAACATCTTTCAGGAATGACTCATCCTTTATTTTCCACGCAAGGGCAACTGACGGAAAGAGCCCCCAGCGGTTACCCTCCGCAAAACGTGATGATCCGTCATCACGAAGTGTGGCAGTCAGAAGATACCTTTCCTTAAATATGTAATTCACGCGGCCGAAGAATGAGACAAGGTAGTTCTCAGTTATATACGACGAGCTGTCTACCTTTGTATACGGGTGAGTATCATCAATAATACCACGGGCCCAGTTGTCTCCTTCCCTTTGAAAATGCTGCCATGAATAACCGGCCGTAGCATCAATCCTGCTGTCGATGCTTTTCAGATCTTTTACGTAATTCAGGTAAAAATCAAGGAGGCTGTTGGTGTTTTTGCCGCTGTAATCAGTGAGTCTACCATTGGATGGGCTTGTAAGAGTTGACGGTGAAGTCACGGGCCTGTTATTATGTCCGTCACTCGTTAAATAGTCAGTACCCAGGTTAAGGTTAGCATGAAGTTCGGGGAGGAAAAACAATGCATAATCCAGCTGAATATTTCCGATATACCTTTTCACTACCGATTTGTTGTCTATAGCAAGAGCCTGCTCAAGAGGGTTAGGCGTACCGAGGTTGGCACCGTAGTTTTGCCACTGGAAGTATCCGTCTGATTTCGTATTGCCATCCATGATGACCTGTGACGGGTCCATACTCACAGCCGATCCGATAGCTCCGGCGTCACCAAAATTCTGGTTTGTATTCATTCCCTTAAAGTTGACATTGACCTTAAGAGCGTCATTAAAGAATGTAGGGTTGAGGTTAATCGCTCCGGTGAACCTTCTCATATCTGTATTCTTCAGGATACCGTTCTGGTCAGTATAACCAACAGAAAACCTGTACGGAAAATTCTTTACTGCTCCCGACAGGCTGAGGTTATGATCAGTTGACACGGCAGTGCGGAATATCTCCTTTTGCCAGTTCGTGTTCTGCGATCCGAGCAGGCTGAGATTATCAATATCGTAGAGACCGCTTTGAGATTTCTCCAGAGCTATTTGCCTCATCTCATCACCTGAAAAAACATCAACGAAAGCAATCGGATTGGCCACTGAGACATTTCCGTCATAGGAAACGGTGAACGGAGTGCCGACCTTGCCTTTCTTGGTTGTAATAAGAATAACACCGTTTGATGCTCTTGAGCCGTAGATGGCTGTTGCGGAGGCATCCTTGAGAATTGTAAAGGTCTCAATGTCATTCGGATTAACGAATGAAAGGATGTTGGAATTTCCACTTACATTGTTGTTGTCAATAGGCACGCCGTCGATAATAATGAGCGGGTCATTGGATGCATTCAGTGATGATCCGCCTCGGATACGTATTGTAGCGCCACTTCCCGGAGCACCACCGGGAGTCGTGATGACAACACCGGCTGATTTTCCTACCAGTAATTCCTGGGGTGTTGTAATAGCTCCCTTGTTAAAATCTTTTGAGCTTACAGCCGTAACAGATCCTGTCCTGTCGTTCTTTTTTACAGTACCATAACCAATGACCACTACCTCTTCGAGGGCCTGGACATCAGTTTTCATGGCAACATTTATCACTGTCTGATCACCCACCGTTACCTCCTGTGGCAGGTAACCGATAAAAGTAAACACCAGTACATCCCCGGGCTTTGCCATCAGGGAGTATTCTCCGTTAGTGCCGGTAATTGTTCCCGTCAGCGTGCCTTTGACAAGGACGTTTACACCAGGTAACGTCGATCTGTCGGCAGCATCGGTAACTGTACCTGACACCCTTGCCTGTTGCCCTAAGACAACAAGACTCATCAGTAAGCCGAAGGTCAGCATGATGAGTCGTTTTCCAGATAGTTTCTCCATAAATAGATTAGTTTAATTGCAGTTTACACAATACTTATAATAGTAATTTGTCTTGCGCAGTTTTGGGCTGTTAAAATTCGTCCTTTTTAAGATGCTAAGCAACACTTTTGCCGTTTTTTTCTGCAATCGTTACCGCAAACGTTTGAAGTCTGATAAAAGACTATCCTGGAAGTTAGTACAAAATCGAATTTTATTATCTTTACGAGGGTGACTTTTAATAAATATGGGGAAAGCAAATATTACTATAAAAGACATAGCCCGCGAACTGGGAATATCACCTTCCACAGTCTCCAGAGCCCTTAAAGACCATCCTGATATCAGTAAAGCCACCCGTGATGCGGTGAATGAACTTGCAGCGCGCTGGAACTACAGGCCGAACCCTATCGCCCTCAGCCTGAAGAGCGGTTCGTCGAAAACCATCGGTGTGATAATTCCGGAGGTGGTACATTATTTCTTTTCTACCGTGATCAGCGGCATTGAAGATGTCGTGTACCAGAGGGATTATAATATGATCCTCTGCCAGAGCAATGAAATGTGGGAGCACGAGGTTAAGAACATCCGGACGCTTCTCTCGAGCCGCGTTGACGGCATACTTGCCTCTGTAGCCAAAACCACGACCGATTTTGATCATTACAGGACAATAGTCGAAAAGAATATTCCACTGGTCTTTTTTGACCGGGTAGCCGAGGAAGTAGATACAGACAAGGTGGTTATAGATGATGAGGCAGGCGCCTACAAAGCCGTGAACCATCTCCTGCGCACCGGCAAAAAGCGTATTATTCATCTTGCCGGTCCCCCGCAGCTGGCGATTGCCAGGCAAAGGCTCAACGGATACCTTAAGGCAATGAAAGAGTACAAGCTGACGCCTTCCCGAGAAGAGATTGTCAGGTGTGATGACATAGAGAGCGCTGAGAATGTTGTTCCTGAACTGCTTAAGAGAAAACCCCGTCCTGATGCATTCTTTGCTGTCAATGACCTGACGGCAGCTCAGGCTCTGATGATAGTTAAACGACACGGGCTCAGGGTGCCGGAAGATATTGCCATCGTTGGATTTACAAACAGTCAGATTGCTAACCTGACCGATCCGGGAATTACTTCCGTAGATCAGAAGGGATACGAAATGGGCCAGATGGCGGCAAAGCTCCTGCTTGACCGGATCGAGAACCCCAAAACTCATATTCAAACAAAGGTCATAACCTCAGAGCTCGTGATAAGAGGCTCTTCTTCAGTAAATTATAAATAATCTGCAAGTTTCCCCCTTGCTCCTGCCCTGATGCCTTTGGGTGTCTCCGTAAGTGTGCAGCACTGGGTCACAGGATCATGCTGGAATAAAAGCCTGTAATTACCCTGCAGGGCTTCGTCAAGCAGTTCCTGCTTTTCAGCTATGGTAACAAGCGGAAGAAGGTCATAAGCCATGTTCCAGAGAAGGGGAATGTGAGCGGCAGTCGGAATCAGGTCTCCTGTAAAGACAAAAACGCTGCCATTGTGGTTTATTACAGGTACAATCAATCCGGGAGTATGACCGTAGCATATCCTGAGGTCAACGCCCGGACATAGTTCGTTGTTATCATCTATAAGGTTAAGCCTGCCGCTTTCGCCGAAAGGCTTGATATTCTCAGGAAGAAAGGCATCCTCCTCCCTGATGTTATTTTCATTTGCCCACTCCCACTGGGCGCGACTTATGTGGTAGGCGGCGTTGGTAAATACCGGAGCGTGGCCGCCGTCAGGCCGGTTGATGAAACAGCCTCCGCAGTGGTCAGCGTGGAGGTGTGTCAGCAGAACATCAGTGATATCATCAGGCCTGTAGCCGCAGTCAGCAAGTCCGCCTGTCAGGCCTGCCCCGCCATGCAGGTATGCATGACGGAAGAACTTTTCGCCCTGCTTATTACCCCATCCCGAATCAATAAGTATGACCCGGCTATCGGTCTCTATCACAAGCGAATTAAGTGACAGCACAATGGTATTAAGCTCATCGGAAGGAGTTGATCTGCTCCATAAGGCTTTTGGGATGACGCCGAACATGGCGCCGCCGTCAACCCTGAAGTTTGTGATATTGAAGAGAGACAATTTCATTTATGTGTCTTTAACAGATGCAAGATAGGCAATTTTGGTATTTTTGCCGGAAGCAATTCACGACCATGAAAGTACACTTCATAGCTGTCGGAGGTGCGGTAATGCATAATCTTGCCCTTGCCCTGAAAATGAAAGGGTATGATGTTACCGGCTCCGACGACGAGATTTTTGAGCCGTCGCGTTCACGGCTTGCAGCAGCAGGGATCCTCCCTGAGAAAGACGGCTGGTACCCGGAAAAACTGACCGGTGATATCGACACCGTCATCCTGGGGATGCACGCCCGTGCTGATAATCCTGAACTCATCGCGGCAAACAGGATGAGACTGAAGGTGGTCTCATTCCCCGAGTACATCTATGAACAGACACGTGGTAAATTACGGATAGTAGTGGGCGGAAGCCATGGAAAGACGACCACCACAGCCATGATCATGCATGTGTTCAGGTACAACAACATCCCTTTCGATTACCTTGTGGGCTCGGCAATTGACGGTTATGAGACAATGGTTGGCCTGAGTGATGATTCAAAGACAGCGGTCATAGAAGGTGACGAGTATCTCACGTCGCCTGTCGACCGCCGTCCGAAATTTCACCTCTACAAACCCCATATCGCCATCATCAACGGCATAGCATGGGACCATATGAACGTCTTCCCAACCTTTGAGAACTATTGTGAACAGTTTTCCGTTTTTGCATCGACAATAATGCCCGGTGGAGCGCTTCTTTATTACGCCAATGATCCGGAAGCAGTCAAAATAGCTGAGCACAGCCGTAATGATATCAGGAAAGTACCGTATGATATTCACGGTTACATGGTAAACAAAACAGGCTGTTATGCCGTGACAATCAACAGGATGGTCAGAGTAGGCTTTTTCGGGGCGCATAACATGCAAAACCTCAGCGCTGCCCGGGAAGCCTGCCTGGCGGCCGGACTGACTGAAGATCAGTTTTATAACGCCATCGGTTCTTTTCCGGGCAGTGCAAAGCGACTGCAGCTTCTTGCTTCCAGCGGNGGAAGGATAGTTTATCTCGATTTTGCGCACGCCCCTTCAAAGGTGAAGGCCACAGTGGAAGCTGTTAAGGAACAGTATCCCTCAAAAAGCATCGTGGCAATGCTGGAGCTCCATACCTACAGCAGCCTGAATGCGGATTTTTTAAGTCAGTACAGGGGAACACTTGACAGTGCAGACAGGGCATTCGTTTATTTCAATCCACATGCCCTTGCCATGAAAAAACTGCCTCCGCTGTCACGGGAAACAGTCAGGGAAGCATTCGGGAGCTTGGAAGTTACAGTCTCCGACAATTCGTCAGAACTGCTCAGGATGGTAAAGGATGTCGAAGGCAGCGATGTCGTCTTCCTCATTATGAGTTCAGGTGATTTTAACGGCACCGGCATGCAACTTTTTGCTGAAGAACTTGTCATATAAACATCAGGTGATGGCCCTCGCCGGTATACAATACTGAGGGTGGCAAGTTTGTCACATTTTGAACAAAATTCTTTTTTAATGGTCAGATTATTTAATTTCGCAGTCGTTAATTAAAAAATATTCATGATGAAGAAAACTTTTATTGTTATGTTGATTTCAGCGGCGCTGGCAATTGGTGCACAGGCTCAGAGTTACAAATCAGCAGTCGGCCTCAGGCTGGGTGACCCGACAGGTGTCACGTTCAAAACTTTCATATCCAAAACCAATGCACTTGAAGCTATTGTAGGTACAGGATACTGGGGTCATAACCTTGTCTTCACGGGTTATTATCAGTGGCAGAAACCCACAGGATGGACCCCTAATCTGGACTGGTATGTCGGACCGGGTGTACATGTAGGATTCTGGAATGACTATTACCAGGAGGAATACCAGACAGGAATATTAGTCGGTATAGATGGTGTCATCGGTCTTGAATATACTCTTGATGACATCCCATTGAACTTTTCATTTGGTGTAGGGCCTACAATTCAGTTCACCTCGTCACCTGGCTGGTATTACTGGAATGGGGGTCTCTCTGTCAGGTATATCTTCTAGGATATATTTAAACGCCCATTAAATGGCGGATGCAAAGCGGAAAGTTTTTTTGGTGAAATATTTTGCAGTTCAAAAAAAAGCTTCCATCTTTGCATCCGCTTTTTTAAGTTCTTTAAGGTCCATTCGTCTAGTGGTTAGGACGTCAGGTTTTCATCCTGGTAACAGGAGTTCGATTCTCCTATGGACTACAAAAAGTATCACGTATTTTTCACAACCGCTTAGAAACAAGAATTTCAGGCGGTTTTCTTTTTTAAAGAGGAAAATATATTTGTTTAATGCATTTCAGACAATTTTGTCAATCTTTATACTTTAGCAACAGGCCGATAACGGATTTCATTTTTAAACCACTGCCTAATTTTTTATTCAATATGAAAAGACTTTCATTTATATCAGTTTCAGTGATACTTCTGGCGGCATTCAATATTGCTTCGGGCCAGGATCTGAAACTCAATAATCTTGAGTATTTCGAGACGCAGGGCGTCAATGTCCTCGTATACAGTAACCTTTTTACCGGAGGTTTTAACGATGAAAAGAACGCCGGGATAGAATTGATCCACCATGGTGTCAGAACAGCACAAGGTGGTGCTGTGAGACTTTCAAACACTCCGGAGCAATGGGATCTTGTGCCTGCAATGCCGACCCGAAATGTAGACCGTGCATCGAACACCATTGAGGTTGGGTTAAGGTATAACGATTACGATTTTGATTCGCGCGTGGTTGTCACGGCCAGGGGTAAAGGTGTTGAGATATCTGTTTACCTGGATAAGCCTGTTCCNGCCGCACTTGCAGGAAGTGCGGGTTTTAATCTTGAATTTCTCCCCTCGCAATACTGGAACAAAACCTATCTGATGGATGGGCGGATAAATCGATTCTCCCGCTATGTGGCAGGCAACACCGTTACGAAACCCAACAGTGATAAACCCAGGCAGTTCAAGGGCTATGTTACTTACGACGACAGGGGAACCGGCAGATTTATCGACCCCCTTCCACTTGAGACCGGCCGGACTTTGCTCCTTGCGCCTGATGAACCCGAACGCATGGTAAAAATCACTTCTCCGGATGCAGATCTGATGCTTTTCGACGGCCGTGTGCTGGCACAAAACGGCTGGTTTGTCGTTCGCAGTGTACTTCCGGCAGGAAAAACTGGCAAGGTTTTGACCTGGATCGTTGAACCAAATGCTGTCAAAGGCTGGATAAGAGAGCCAAATATAGGCTTCTCGCAGGTGGGATATCTCCCGTCTCAGCCTAAAGTCTCTGTTATTGAACTCGACAGGAAAGACAAACCGCTTGCANAGGCATCAATNTATAAAGTTGGCGAAGACGGTAATGCTGTAAAAGTATTCAGCGGCAAAATCGTACCCTGGGGCGACTATTACAAGTACCACTATGTGAAATTCGATTTCTCTTCAGTCAGGACCCCGGGTATATACTACATTCAGTATGGCAGGTTTAAAACAAATAACTTCCTGAT